>APMI01016728.1_pt1 | contig 32756 bp, 33 predicted proteins | sample 667938 | NCBI WGS metagenome assembly APMI01 (sample SAMN01084076, study PRJNA167559) | wastewater metagenome | biome: Wastewater | place: Denmark: Ejby Moelle, Odense | collected 2011-11-28
GTGCTGCCCGGCGGCGAAGCGGAAACCGCCGAGGCCGTGCAGGCCCGTGTCGCGGAAACCGGCTTTCCCCTGCTGCTGAAGGCCGTTTCCGGCGGTGGCGGCAAGGGCATGCGCCGGGTCGACCGCGCCGAAGACCTCGACAGCGCGCTGGCGATGGCCCGCGCCGAGGCGCAAGCGGCATTCGGCAACCCGGCGGTCTATGTCGAGCGCTTCGTCGCGCGCGGCCGCCACGTCGAAGTGCAACTGCTGGGCGACGGGCAAACCGCGCTCCACCTCGGCACGCGCGATTGCTCGATCCAGCGGCGGTTTCAGAAGCTGGTGGAGGAAGCCCCTGCCCCGGCCATGCCCGAAGCCGCGCGCGCGGCGATCGAGGACGCGGCGGTCCGCCTTGCCCGTCATCTGCGATACCGGGGCGCGGGCACGGTCGAATTCCTTGTCGATGCCGACGATTTCTCGTTCTACTTCCTCGAACTCAACGCGCGTATCCAGGTCGAGCATCCGGTGACCGAAGCGATCACCGGCATCGATCTGGTGGAGCAGCAGTTGCTCGTCGCCGCCGGCAAGCCGCTGGGGCTGACGCAGGCGATGGTGCGCCCCGAAGGCCACGCCATCGAGGTGCGCATCAACGCCGAGGACCCGGATGCCGATTTCCGCCCTTCCCCCGGCCGCGCCATGCGGGCGGCCTGGCCAGCGGGACCGGGCATCCGCGTGGACACGCACATCGCCGACGGAGGGGAAATCCCGCCGTTCTACGATTCGCTGATGGGCAAGCTGATCGTTCATGGCGCCACCCGGGGGGAAGCGGTGGACCGTCTGGCCGATGCCTTGTCCACGCTGGCGATCGACGGGCTGCCCACCACCGCATCGCTGCACCGCCGCATCCTGGCCGATCCCCGCTTTGCGGCGGGCGGCGTAGATACGGGATTTCTTGTGGGGCTTTCCGGAGGGTTGGGACAATGACCGAACTGCGTCTCGTCGACGTTACCATGCGCGATGGCAACCAGAGCCTGTGGGGGGCCACCGGCCTCGATACAGCGCAGATGCTTGCCGCTGCCGCGCTGACCGAAGCCTGCGGTTTCCGCGCGATCGATTTCACCTCGTCCAGCCACATGGCCGTGGCCGTGCGCTATTTCCGCGACAACCCGTGGGAGCGTATCCGCCGGATGCACGCGGCGATGCCCACCACGCCCTTGCAGTTCATCACCACCGGCCTGCGCTTCATCGCCTGGCAGCAAGCCGACCCCGAGTTCATGCGGCTGGTCTATCGCCAGCTCCAGCGCGACGGGATCGGTCGCTTCGTGCTGCTCGATCCGATGCACGAGGTGCCGGCCGTGATCGAGGCCGCCCGGCTGGTGAAGCAGGAAGGTGAAGCGGAGGTCATGTGCGCGCTGACCTTCACGCTCTCGAACATTCACACCGATGCGTTCTACGCCGATTTCGCGCGTGCCGTGGGCCAGAGCGCCGATATCGACCTGTTCTATATCAAGGACCCGTCCGGCCTGCTCTCGGTGGACCGCGCGCGCACGCTGGTGCCGGCGGTGAAGGCCGCGATCGGCAACCGTCCGCTGGAAATCCATGCCCATACCACGATCGGACAGGGGATGCTCTCGAGCCTGGAAGCGGCAAAGCTCGGCGTCTCCGCGATCCACGTCGGCATCGGGCCGGGGGGCGACGGGTCTTCGCTGCCCGAAGCCAACCGGATGCTGGCAAACCTGGAGGAAGCGGGACACGCGGTCGCCATCGACAAGGCCGCGCTCGCCAGGCTGACGCAATACTGGACGCGCCTTGCCGCTGCCGAAGGCCTCCCCCCGGGTCAGCCGCAGAACTTCGATGCCAGCTTCCTGCGCCACCAGATCGCCGGCGGGGTAATGACCACCACCGCGCGCCAGCTCGACGAACTGGGCCTGTCCGACCGGCTGGGCGCGGTGATCGCGGAAACCGAGCAGGTGCGCGCGGAGCTGGGCTATCCGATCATGGTCACGCCCTTCCCGCAGATGGTCATGAGCCAGGCGCTGTTCAACGTGATCGGCGACCGCCGTTATGCGCAGGTATCCGATCAGGTGGTGCGCTATTGCCTGGGCAAGTTCGGCAAACCGACATCCCCCATCGATCCGCAAGTCCTGGCGGCGATCATGGACCGGCCCCGCGCGCGCGAACTGGAGCACGAGCCCACCTTCCCCGCGCTCGCCGACTTGCGCCGCCAGTTCGGCGTGCATCTGTCCGACGAGGAGTTCCTGCTGCGCGCGGTGATGCCGCCCGAACAGGTCGATGCCATGCAGGCGGCGGGGCGTTCCCGCCCGGGGTATACGCCCCAGGCCGCGCCGATGCTCGCCCTGCTGCGCAAGCTCGCCGCGCAACCACAGGCGCGCGACATCGTGATCGAACGGCCGGGCTTCCGCCTCGCCCTCCATGCCGGAGCCGCCGCATGACTGTGTCGAAGGACGTATCCGCCCGCCTGCGCGATGCCGCCGGCTACGTGTTCGACATGGACGGCACGATCGCGCTGGGCGATGCCGCCAGTGGCGGGCACAAGGCCCTGCCCCATGCGATTGCCGTTCTGGAAGGGCTGAAGGCGCGGGGCACGCCCTATGTCGTCTTCACCAACGGCACGGCCAAGCCGCCCGCCGCCTATGCCGCATCGCTGCGCAAGGCGGGATTTCCGGTGGAGGACAGGCAGATGCTTACTCCCTCCTCGTCCACGGCGGACTGGCTGAAGCGCTCCGGCGTGGGGAAGGTTCGCGTGCTGGGCAATGCCGGTTGCCGCGCGCCGCTCGACGACGCAGGGCTCGCTGTGGTGGGGCCGGACGAGGCGGCCGAGGGGGTGGAAGCGGTCTATACCGGCTGGTTCCGCGAGTTCGATTTTGCGGCGCTGGAAGCCGCCTGCGATTCGCTGTGGAAGGGTGCGAGGCTACTGACCGCCAGCAACGTGCCGTTCTTTGCGACGGCCAGTGGCCGCGCCATCGGCGCCAGCTATCCGATCAACGCGATGCTGACCGCGATGACCGGCAAGCGCCCGCGCATCCTGGGCAAGCCTTCGCGCGTCGCGTTCGATACCGCGCGGTTGCTGATGGGCCTGCCGCGAAGCGCGGCGAAGCATATGGTGGTGGTGGGCGATGATCCGGCGCTGGAAATGCGCATGGCCAATGCCGTAGGGGCGCTCTCGGTCGGCATGGCCACGGGGATCATGGCGAAAAGCGACGACTTGCCCGAGCGCGACCGGCCCGCCGTGTTGCTGGATAGCCTGAAGCCGCTGCTGGATATCCTCTAACGCCGTTTTGCCGTGGGAGCGTGGAAATCGGGCGGCTTGCCCGAAACCCATGCTACGAATTTCGCGATCACCGGATTGGCCCGCAGCGTGTCGGCATCATGGCCGATGCGCGCGAGTTCCCCGTTGCCGAACTGGGCGTGCAGCGTGCGGTGGCAGATCGGATGGACGGCCACGGTCTCGCGCCCGCCCCGGCTTTTCGGTACCGGGTGATGCCATTCGATCCGTCGTCCCAGCGGCCGTTCGCACAACCAGCAGCAGGCCGCCGCGTCGCTCACCGGCCCGCCCGGCGTTCCACAGGTACAGCCCCGCCGCGACGATCACCGCGGCGCCGAACAGCGCGGTGGCATCGGGGCGCTCGCGAAACAGCAGCCAGCCGAAGAAGCCAGCCATCAGCAACTGCACATAGGTCATCGGCGCGATCGTCGCCGCGCCGGCGCGGGTGGTCGCCATGTAGACCAGCGTGTGGGCAAGGCTCGCGCTGCAGGCGATCAGCACCGACCGCGCCGCCACGCTCCATTCCGGCACGCCGATATGCAACATCGGCAAGCCGCTGAAATGCCCGATGATCGCGGCGGGTACCAGGATCAGCGTGCCGAAGAACGCCACGCTGAACTGCATCGCCAGCGCGCTGGCATGGCCCGCCACCGCACGGTTGCCGATCATCAGCAGCGCCATGCCGATGGCGGAAAGCAGCGGCAGGAACGCCACCGCGCCCAGTGTGGCAAGATTGGGCCGCAGCACGATCAGCACGCCGGCGAAAGCGAAGGCGCTGGCGATCCACGTCGCGCGCCGCATCGGCTCGCGCAGGATCAGCGCGGCAAGCAGCCCGGTAATCATCGGGCTGGTGAAGGTGATCGCGGTGGCGGTGGCGATCGGCATCAGAAACAGCGCGGTGAAGAACGCCATGGCCGATATCGCCACGCCCCCGCCCCGCAGCATTTGCCAGCCGGGCCGCGCCATGCGGAACCCGGCCCGCCCTTCGCGCAGCGCCAGCACCACGCCCAGCCCGATCACGCCCGCGACATAGCGCAGCGCCGCGATAGCCAGCCCCGGCCACAGCCCGGCCATTGACTTGACGACCGCATCCCCGACCGAAAGCAGCGCGAACCCGGCGAGCGCGAACAGGAGGCCGGATGCTTCACGTGATCGATGGTCCACTAACGCGCCTTTACGCTGATGGGGGCACACCGGTGCCGTTCATCCGCCTTTCGATTTCAACGCATTTGCGGGTTCGCTTCAGCGAACGGGCTGCGCAGGGCGCGCTCTCACCGGTCGGAACACGAAATGCTGGAGCGCGAGATAGACAGAAACGGCAAGAAAAGGAACGAGCAATGCTTGCGCGACCAGGGGGTGAAATCCCAGCCGTCCCAACAAGGTCAGTGCGAGACTGTTGACGCAAACCTGAACCGTATAAACACCCAGGAACCGTGGCAGCAGGGCAAGATCGCGGTTGGCAAAGACATGCTTGCCGATGGTGTGGAAATTGAACGCGACACCCAGCGCCGTTGCAGCGACCACAGCGGTCAGTCTTGACGCTCCCAGCAAAATCAGGCCTACGAACAGCGCATAGCCGAAAGCGGTGTTGATGCCGCCCACGATCAGGAAGCGAAACCAGCTTGGCAGGCGTTCGAACATTCTGCCAATCTGCACAGATCGGGTTAAGACGGCATAAATTGCGCGTGCCTAGGCTGGCATGTCGGAGGCTATGGACAGCAACAACCAGATGATCGCCGGATGACCTCACCGCTATCGCAAACGCCCGTCCGCGCTGATCGCCTGGCTTCGCTTCCAGGCCACTGGCTTCTTGGCATGTTCGCCGGCTGGCTCGCGGCCGACCTCGTGCTGCTTTCGGCTTTTCTGGGCTTCACCTCGCCCCTGTTGCTTGGCCTGCAGGCGCTGGCTTCCAGCCTGCTTGTCTTCGGCCTGACAAGAGGCGCCCGGCAGATCGGCCCCATCCCGCTCCGCAGGATCGGGTTTTGCGTGGCGATCGCGTTTGTTTTGCTTCTTCTCGGTGGCGAAGGGCGGCTGTTCTACGCCAACATCGACTGGCAGGTTCGCGATGCCGTGCTGCGCGACATGGCCATTCATCCATGGCCGTTCGCCTATCTCTACCAGGGCGAGCCGTTTCTGCTGCGCGCGCCTATCGGCATGTATCTGCTACCTGCCCTCGCCTGGAAAGCCTGGGGCGAAACGGCGGGGGGGGTGACGCTTCTGGTCCAGAATGCCCTGCTTCTCGGAGGGCTGCTGGCGCTGGCGTCGCCGCTTTTCGACAGCCGCCGGGCCCGCTGGATCGCCCTGATCGTCGCGCTGTGCTTCGGCGGGCTGGACATTGTCGGCAATGCCATTGTCGGCCCGCGCTTCATCGATCATCTTGAAGGCTGGCTTCCCGGCTTTCAATTCAGCTCGTTCATCACGCTGGCGTTCTGGGTGCCTCAGCATGCCCTGGCGGGTTGGCTTTGCGGCCTGCTGTTCCTGCTTTGGCGGGTCGGCAAGCTGGACATCGGCGTGTTCTTTGCCGTAGTTCCGTTGACCGCGCTGTGGTCGCCGCTGTCGATGATCGGCGCGCTGCCCTGGGCGGCGCTGGCGGGCGTGGAGGCCTTGCGGCAGGGAACGCTTTCGTGGCGATCGCTGGTACTGCCCCTCGGCGCCTCCGCCCTGTCGCTTCCTGCGCTCGCGTACCTGGGCATGGCGGGCGATAACGTCGGCATACGGCTCTATGCCTACGATTTCCCGCGGTACGCCCTGTTCGAAGCGCTGGAAGCGCTGCCCTGGCTGGTGCCCGTGATGGCGGCAAGCCGGCAATCCCGCTTTGGCCGCTACACGGCAACGCTGGCGGGCGTGGTGCTGCTGATCATACCGCAAGCGCAGATCGGCTGGTCGATCGACCTGATGATGCGTGGCGCGATACCCTCGCAAACCGTGCTCGCCGTGCTGGTTGCAGAAATTCTCGCGGCATCGCCCGACGGGAGCGCGCGCGGGCGGCATTGGTGGCTGGCCGCGATGCTGGCGCTTGCGGCCTGTACCGGCGCCTCCGAGATAAGCCGCGCCTTCCGGTTTGCGCCGGTGGGGCACGGCCGCTGCAGCTTCTTCAAGGCGTGGGACCAGGGTTTCGCGCGCTATCCCAAGGGCAGCTATCTGGCGCCCCTGGGCAAGGTTCCCCCGCGCCTGCTTGGCCAGCGCGTCAGCATCGTGCCGGTCGTCGAACCCGATGCGTGCTGGGATGGCGTATGGCGCCGCCCCGTCGGGGTTTAGCTCAGCGCGCCGAAACCACGGCGTAGAGGGAAAGGCCGATGGGCATCCTCACGCGCCCGAGCAGAAAGCGCTCCAGCGCGAACACCGCCTGCAATGCTCCGTTGAGAAGCCGGCCCGGCATGTCGTCCAGCGGCGCATCGTGACCACGCACGCGCTGCGCCTGCCGCTGCAGCCACGCCAGCGGGAACAACAGCGAGTTGAAGTAGCCTATTTTTTCTACTTTCAGCCCGGCGTCGGCAATGCACGTACGCAAGGTTTCCAGCGTATAGCGCCGATGATGGTGGTGGATTTCGTCGTGTCTTGACCACAGCGACGGAATCGCCGGGACGGTCAGGATCAACCGGCCTTCGCTGCGGAGCAGATCGCCCAGGCGTCGCAGCGACGAACGGTCGTCCTCGATGTGTTCGAGCACGTCCAGCAAGGCGATCAGGTCATAGGAGCGATCGGGCAGCTCAACGCGATCCGGCAGCGCGCCGAAACCGATGTCCGCGACACCCTTGGCGGAGGCAAGATCGCGCGCGCCATCATCGAATTCGAACGCCTCGAGATGGCCATAGCGGGCCAGCAGGGCAAGGTTGCCGCCTGTTCCGCATCCGGCTTCCAATACCTTCGCGTTGCGCGGCGGCAATGCAAAACGGTCGATCAGGCTAGCGATGATGCGCCGACGGGCGACGAACCACCAGTGCCGTTCCTCCACCGCATTCATGCCCGCATAGGCGGCCTGGTCCACGCTTCTTCCCTTTCGCTGGAGCCTTGATCCGGCTCTGCCGCACTGTCCTGTTCAACGACATACAGGGGCCTCTGCCGCACTTCCTTGGCGATACGGCCGATATATTCCCCCATGATTCCGATGCTCAGCAGCTGGATGCCGCCCAGCATCAGCACGCTGATCATGATCGACGCATAGCCTGGCGTGTCGATGCCGGTTATCAGCGTGTGCAGCACCAGAAATGCCGCATAGGCAAATGCGCCAAGGGCGGTCACGCCGCCAACATATGTCCAGATCCGCAACGGCGCCGTGGTCGAAGCCGTTATCCCGTCGAGCGCGAGGCTCCAAAGCCGGCGCCAGCGCCATTTCGTTTCACCGGCATGGCGCTGCGACCGGACATAGTCCACCGTCGCGACCCGGAAACCCACCCACGCGAACAGGCCCTTGTTAAACCGCGCGCTTTCGCCAAGCCGGTTGATGACATCGACAGCCGCCCGGTCGAGCAGGCGATAGTCGCCCACATTCTCGGGGATAGGTGTTTCAGCCATGAGGTTGACCGCGCGGTAAAACCCATGCGCCGTCCAGCGCTTCAACCGGCTGTCGCTGGAGCGGTCGACGCGGCGGGCATTGACGACTTTCGCACCCGCCACCCACTCGCGTACCAAGGCTGGCAGCAGTTCCGGCGGATCCTGCAAGTCGACGTCCATCGGCACCACGGCCGCCCCGCGCGCGTGCTGCAAGCCGGCCGCGATCGCGGCTTCTTTGCCGAAATTGCGGGACAAGCGGAGATAGCGGACGCGCGCGTCCAGCCCGGCAAGGATCGCCAGCATATCCGGCGTGCGATCGCTGCTGCCATCATCCACGAACAGCAATTCCGCCGAAGCGTGCGCCCCGATAACATCGAGCGCCTGCGCCAGCGGCATCCGAACGGCATCGAGAAACGCGCCAAGGCTTTCCTGCTCGTTGAAGACCGGAATGATGATCGTCAGTTGGGGTGGCATGGCATCTCCGCCCGACGTTCTAGCGCCGGATGGTTAACCGGAGGTAATTGCCGCGGGACGCTTTCGCCGTTTTCCGCTGACGGATCTCCGCGATGGGTGCGTACTGGCCATGCCCCTCGCCCGGTTAGGAATTCCTGAACGTTTCCCGATTATTCACCGCGTTTGCATAAGGACTGGTGACCTTCTTCCTCCATTTTCCGGAAGGGGTCGCAAGACGGGATCTATTTAATGAGCGCTTTTGGGCGAAAGAACGGACTTGGCGGCGGCGGTTCCATGCGGCCTTCCTTCGGTGTCGCGCGGCCCATGCGGGCTGGCGAACAAGCTCCCGAGCCGCGGGCCAGCCCGCGCCAGCGAGCCAACCGCCGGTCGGTGGCCAGCAGTTCCCGCCCCTTCCTGCCGAATCCGAAAGCGCCGCGCCGCAGAACCCGATGAAGGCGGATGCGATGACGCGCCTTGCCGATCGCGTCAACGGCGTCCACGAAAGCACGTATCAGGCCGAAGGCTTCGAAGCCTCGGTCCACAAGATCAAGGAACAGGTGCTGCCGCGCCTGCTCGAACGCGTCGATCCCGAAGCCGCCGCCACGTTGACCAAGGACGAACTGTCCGAGGAATTCCGCCCGATCATCATGGAAGTGCTGGCGGAACTGAAAGTCACGCTCAACCGGCGCGAACAGTTCGCGCTGGAAAAGGTGCTGATCGACGAACTGCTGGGCTTCGGTCCGCTGGAAGAACTGCTCAACGATCCTGACGTGACCGACATCATGGTCAACGGCCCGGAACAGACCTACATCGAAAAGAAGGGCAAGCTGACCATCGCGCCGATCCGGTTCCGCGATGAAAGCCACCTGTTCCAGATCGCGCAGCGCATCGTCAACCAGGTCGGCCGCCGCGTCGACCAGACCACGCCGCTGGCCGACGCGCGCCTCAAGGACGGCAGCCGCGTCAACGTGATCGTGCCGCCGCTCAGCTTGCGCGGCACTGCCATCTCGATCCGTAAGTTTTCCGAAAAGCCGATCACGCTCGACATGCTGCGCGATTTCGGTTCGATGTCCGACAAGATGTGCACCGCGCTGAAGGTTGCCGGTGCGTGCCGCATGAACATCGTGATCTCGGGCGGTACCGGTTCGGGCAAAACGACCATGCTCAACGCCCTGTCGAAGATGATCGATCCGGGCGAGCGCGTGCTGACGATCGAGGACGCGGCCGAACTACGCCTGCAGCAGCCGCACTGGCTGCCGCTGGAAACCCGCCCGCCGAACCTGGAAGGTCAGGGCGCCATCACCATCGGCGATCTCGTCAAGAACGCGCTGCGTATGCGCCCTGACCGGATCATCCTGGGCGAAATCCGTGGCGCCGAATGCTTCGACCTGCTGGCCGCGATGAACACCGGCCACGATGGTTCGATGTGTACGCTGCACGCCAACAGCCCGCGCGAATGCCTGGGCCGTATGGAAAACATGATCATGATGGGCGACATCAAGATCCCCAAGGAAGCCATCAGCCGCCAGATCGCGGAATCGGTCGATCTGATCGTTCAGGTGAAGCGCCTGCGCGATGGTTCGCGCCGCACCACCAACGTGACCGAAGTGATCGGCATGGAAGGCGACGTGATCGTGACGCAGGAACTGTTCAAGTTCGAATATCTGGACGAGAGCGAGGACGGCAAGATCATCGGCGAATTCCGTTCGACCGGTCTGCGCCCCTACACGCTGGAAAAGGCGCGCCAGTTCGGGTTCGACCAGGCCTACCTCGACGCCTGCCTCTGATCGGCTGCCGCCGGTTCAGGCGGTGTGGAACCAGTCGCGCGCGGCCAGGCCGAGCGCGACGCAGCCGATCATCATCGCCAGGAAATAGATCGTCGTCCACGGCATGAAGCCGACGGCGTCGGGGTCGCTGCGGCGCAACCGCCGGCGGTCGGCCCACCACGCGATCATTGCCAGCAGAATGGCTACACCCCCGATCGAACCCATCGTCACCGCGTCGTCCATGCGCCGAAGATGGGAACGAAGCGCTTGATCGCAAGCCCCGTGCGCCTATGGGCAAGCGCATGGACCGCATGAACCGACCGATCCTGGCGCTGGGGTTGCGCCTGGCCGCCATGGCTTCGCTCTCGGTCATGCTGATGCTGGTCAAAGTGGCGGGCACCCGCGGCGTAAGCCTGCCGGAAACCCTGTTCTGGCGGCAGTTCTTTCCCGGCCTGATGCTGCTCGGCTATCTTGCCGCGCGCGGCCAGCTTTCCGTCCTCAAGACGCAGCGGTTGTGGGTTCATGCCCGCCGCGCGGCCTTCGGCGGCTCCGGCATGTTCCTGACCCTGGGCGCGGTGATCCTACTGCCCCTGGCCGAATCCACCGTGCTGGGCTTCACCGCCCCGATGTTCGCGGTGATCCTTGCGGCGGTGGTGCTCAAGGAACCGGTGGGCTGGGTGCGCTGGTCGGCCGTGATACTGGGGCTGGCGGGCATCCTTGTGATCGCGGGGCCGAACCAATCGCATCTCCCGCTGTTCGGCATTGCCGTAGGCGTGGGCGCGGCGTTCATGGTCGCGGTGATCGCCATCCAGTTGCGCGATCTGGGGCGGACCGAACAACCGCTGACGGTGGTATTCTGGTTCTCCGCTTTCACCTCGCCGGTGCTGGCCCTGTTCCTGCTGCGCACCGGCGTCCACCATGACGCGGCGGACTGGTTGATCCTGTTCGGCATCGGCCTGTCCGGCCTGATCGGCCAGATCTTTCTCACCGCCGCGCTGCGTTATGGCAGCGTATCGAGCGTGATCGTGATGGATTATTCCGCCTTCGCCTGGGCCACGCTGTGGGGCTGGCTGGTGTTCGACCATCTGCCGCCCGCCTCCACCTGGATCGGCGCGCCGATCGTGATCGCCGCCGGGCTGATCATCGCCTGGCGGGAACACCTGCTGCATCGCCAACGCGCGGGCGACGCGCTGACCGCATAACCGATCCACCGGCGGAACCGCTAGCCGTTCCGAACGTTCCAGCGGTTCATCACCGCCAATGCGGTGTTCGGCTATTTACGAGAGGAGATTTCCGATGATCCGCAAGATCGTTCTCGCGACGGTTCTGAGTGGAATGGTGCTGGGCACCGCCGCCTGCAACACCGTGAAAGGCGCCGGCCGCGACATCGAGTCGGTCGGCCAGGCCGGTTCCGACGCGATCCACAAGTAAGTTCAGAACAAAGGCCGCCGGTCACCCGGCGGCCTTTGCGCACGGAAGGTCGTCAGTCCTTCCACACCAGCTTCGGCTTGCGCGCGGCCAGCGTTTCATCGAGCCGCCGACGTGGAGCCAGGTGCGGCGCGCTCTTTAGCAGCGGATCGCCTTCCCGCGCGCGCTCGGCCAGCGACCTCATCGCCCCGATGAACTGGTCCAGCCCCGCCTTGCTTTCGGTCTCGGTCGGCTCGACCAGCATCGCGCCGTGGACCACCAGCGGGAAATAGACCGTCATCGGATGGAAGCCCTCGTCGATCAGCCCCTTGGCGAGATCGAGCGTGGAGAACCCTTCCGCGAAACCGTCATCGCTGAACAGCGCTTCGTGCATGCAGGGGCCGGCTGCGCCGAACGGCGCTTCCAGCACGTCCTCAAGCCGGCGCAGCACGTAGTTGGCGTTGAGCACCGCGTCGCCCGAAACCTGCCGCAGCCCATCCGCGCCGTGGCTCAGGATATAGGCCAGTGCGCGCGTGAACATGCCCATTTGGCCATGGAACGCGCACATCCGACCGAAGCCTTCGGGATGGATGCCGGGCGCGTCCTCTTCCTCCACCAGCCGCACCGAACCATCGGCCTGCCGCGCGGTGAACGGCAATGGCCCATAGGGCGCGAGCGCTTCCGACAGCACGACCGGCCCTGACCCCGGCCCGCCCCCGCCGTGCGGGGTGGAGAACGTCTTGTGCAGGTTGATGTGCATGGCATCGACGCCAAGGTCGCCCGGACGCACGCGCCCGACGATGGCGTTGAAGTTCGCCCCGTCGCAATAGACATAGCCGCCGGCCGCATGGACCGCATCGGCGATCGTCTTCAACTCGCGCTCGAACAGGCCACAAGTGTTCGGGTTGGTGATCATCACCCCCGCCACGTCCGGCCCGAGCCGCGCGGTCAGCGCCGCGACATCCACGCGGCCGTCCTCGGTCGCCGGGATGTTCTCCACGCGATAGCCGGCGAAGGCCGCCGTGGCAGGATTGGTGCCGTGCGCGCTTTCGGGCACCAGGATCACCTCGCGCGCGTCGCCCCGCGCTTCCAGCGCGGCGCGGATGCACAGCAGCCCGCACAGTTCGCCATGCGCGCCCGCCTTGGGCGTCATCGCCACGCCGTGCATGCCGGTCAGCTTGATCAGCCAGTGCGCCAGTTCGTTGATCACCTTCAGCGCGCCCTGCACCGTCTGCTGCGGCTGCAACGGATGGACATCGGCAAAGCCCGGCATCCGCGCCACCTTTTCGTCCAGGCGCGGGTTGTGCTTCATCGTGCAGCTTCCCAGCGGGAAGAGTCCCAGGTCGATCGCGTAGTTCTGCCGCGACAGGCGGGTATAGTGCCGCACCGCTTCCGGCTCGGACAGGCCCGGCAGATCGAGCCGCGCCTTGCGCCGGAATGCGCCCAGCGTGTCGGGCAGGTCCGGCGCTTCATCGAAATCGACACCGCACCGGTCGGCCGCGCCGATCTCGAACAGCAGCGGTTCCTCCAGATGCAGCGCGCGGTTGCCGGTGAAAGTCGTCACCGCCGCGCTATCGCCCTGATCGGCGGACATGGCCGGGCGCCAGCCCGCGGGATTGAGGTCGTTCATGCCAGCACCTCCTCAAGCGCCGTACCCAGCGCGTCGATGTCTTCCGCCGTCGTGCATTCGCTGGCCGCCACCAGCAGACCATTGGCGAGCGCCGCTTCGCCCGGATAGAGCCGGCCCAGCGACACGCCGCCCAGCACCTTCCGCTCCGCCAGATCGCGCACCACCTGCCGGGCATCGCGCGGCAGGGTCACCGCGAATTCGTTGAAGAACGCGGTGTTGACGATTTCCACGCCCGGCACGTGCGCCAGGCGATCCGCAGTGGCGCGCGCGCGCGCATGGCTAAGGTGTGCCATGCGCTCCAGCCCGGTGCCGCCCAGCAGGCTGAGATGGATCGAGAACGCCAGCGCGCAGAGGCCGGAATTGGTGCAGATGTTGCTCGTCGCCTTCTCGCGCCGGATGTGCTGTTCGCGCGTCGACAGCGTCAGCACGAAGCCACGCCGACCTTCGGCGTCCACGGTTTCGCCGCAAAGGCGGCCGGGCATCTGGCGCACGAACTTCTCGCGGCAGCCGAACAGGCCAAGGTACGGCCCACCGAACTGGAGGCCGACGCCGAGCGACTGCCCTTCCCCCACGACTATGTCCGCGCCCAGGGCACCGGGGCTTTCAAGCAGGCCCAGCGCGACCGGTTCGGTCACCACCGCCACCAGCAGGGCGCCCTGCGCCTGCGCGGCGGCCGCGATCCGCGCGAGATCGGGAATGCGGCCAAGCACGTCGGGATACTGCACGACGACGCAGGCCGTGTCCGCGTCGATCGCGGCGATCACGGCGTCGTCATCCGCCGCTGCGGCCAGCACCGGCGCAGAGGTCACCAGCGCATCGCCGGTAAAGCGCGCCATGGTGCGCGCGGTCTCGACGTAGTGCGGGTGGAGGCCGCTCGAAAGCACGGCCTTCTTCCGCCGCGTGATGCGGCCCGCCATGGTGATTGCTTCCCAGCACGCGGTCGACCCGTCGTAGAGCGAGGCATTGGCGATGTCGGTCCCGAACAGGCGTGCGACCTGGGTCTGGAACTCGAACAGCACCTGCAAGGTCCCCTGCGCGATTTCCGGCTGATAGGGCGTGTAGGCGGTCAGGAACTCGCCGCGCTGGATCAGGTGGTCGACGCTGGCCGGCACATGGTGGCGATAGGCGCCCGCGCCCAGGAAGAACGGTGCTTCGCCCGCCGTCAGGCTTTCGGCGGAGAGCCGCGCCATGTGGCGTTCCACCGCCATTTCGCTGGCGTGGAGCGGCAGGCCGGGGATCGGCCCCGCCTGCCGCGCTTCGGCGGGCACGTCGACGAACAGGTCGTCGATCGATCCCGCGCCGATGACCGACAGCATGGCGCTGCGATCATTCTCGCTCAGGGGAAGATAGCGCATCCGGTCAAAGCCCCTCGACGTAGGTCTTGTAGGCGGCTTCGTCCATCAGGCCTTCCAGTTCGGCGGCGTCGGACAGCGTCATGCGCCACAGCCAGCCATCGCTTTCGGCAGCGGTGTTGACCAGTTCCGGCTCGTCTTCCAGCGCGGCATTGGCCTCGCTCACCGTACCCGAAACGGGTGCATAGACGTCCGAGGCGGCCTTGACCGAATCCACCACCGAGGCGCTGTCGCCCTTGGTCACCGCCGAACCCGCCGCCGGCAGTTCCACGAAGGTGATGTCTCCAAGCTGGCTCTGCGCGTAGTCGGTGATGCCAACGGTGGCATCGCTGCCGTCAACGTCGATCCACTCGTGGTCCTGGGTGAAATAGCGGGGCATCAGGCGGCTCCTTTGCGGTGATAGCGGTGGGGAACGAAGGGCATGGGCGTGACGGTGGCCGCGATCTTGCGGCCGCGCACGTCGATGATGAGCTGGGTGCCCGGCCGCGCCAGTTCGGCGGCGACGGTGGCCATGGCGATGGGCTTCTCCAGGCTGGGCGAAAAGCCGCCGGAGGTGACGCTGCCGACCTCGGCCTCGCACCACAGCACTTTCGCGCCCTCGCGCGCGGCCATCCGGCCTTCGAGCACCAGGCCAACCCGGCGCGTGACGCTGCCGGTATCGATCAGCGGCAGGATGCGGTCCGCGCCGGGAAAGCCCCCGTCACCGCGCCGGCGCTTGTTGATGCCGAACAACAGGTCCGCGCTCACCGGGTCCACGTCCGGCGTCATGTCGTGCCCGTAGAGGGCAGGCCGGCTTGGAGCCGCAGCGAATCGCGCGCGCCCAGGCCGATCGGCTTCACTTGCGGTTGCGCGCAGATCAGGTCGGCGATCGCGGCGGCGCTTTCGGCCGGCACGGCGATCTCGAACCCGTCCTCGCCGGTATAGCCCGAGCGGCTGATCCACGCGTCCACGCCGCCCAGCGTGAAGCTGGCGCCGCGCATGAAGCTGAGCGCGGAAAGCGCGTGTTCGCCACCCACCAGCGGAGCGAGCGCGGCGAAGGCTTCCGGCCCTTGCAGCGCGAACAGCGCGCTGTCCGCCAGGTGCGTGAGCGAGACGGCTTCGGGCAGGTTTGCGCGCAGATGGGCGATGTCGTCGTGCTTGGTCGCGCCGTTGACCACCAGATAGAAGCCCGTGCCCCAGCGCGTGACCATCAGGTCATCCAGAATGCCGCCATTGGCATCGAGCAGCAGCGAATAGCGCACCCCGCCCAGCGGCAGGGTGGACAGGTCGATCGGCAGCACCGCCTCGATCGCGGCTTCGACGCCTTCGCCCGCGATATAGAGCTGGCCCATGTGCGAAACGTCGAAGAACCCGGCGTGCGCGCGCGTCCACAGGTGCTCGGCGATGATGCCTTCGTACTGCACCGGCATCCAGTATCCGGCGAACGCGACCATGCGGCCGCCACGCGCGCGGTGCCAGCCATCGAGCGGCAAGGTCAGCGGCCCGGCGTCGGGCTCGCTGATTTCATCCGGTGAAATTTTGTATGTGTCGCTCACAAAATCGGTCTCCGTACAGTCTGGCACCCATCGGTGCCCCCTCTGTCACGGAAACCTGAGAGCTTTCCCCCGCCGCCCGCACGGGCTGGCAAGGTTACCCCTTCGGCGGCCCTTTCCTTGCGGCAAGGACACTTTCCAGAGCGTCGCTATCGACCAACGCGGTCCTGAAGCCTGAGAGATTCCGGGGCGGTTGCTCCTTCGGCGTCCCGCGATCCGACTGGCGAATCGCGGGAACTCTCCCGCGCGATCAGCGACCTGTCCATTTCGCGCCGCAGCAAGGCCAAGTCAATCCGCGCAGCCGCCCTTTGCGGCTGAACTTATCCGCAAGGCAGGCTAACGGTTCCGGCGCCCGATGCTAACGCCGTGTGGCGCGCAGGATCGCGTCGTGTTCGTGCACGAAGCGCCCGTCGGGCTTGATCCCGGCAAGGCCAAGGATTGCCTCCGCCACCACGGAAGCGCGGATGGAGCGGTACTTGCGCAGCGAACCGTGCAGACACAGGTCCGCCGCCGGGCTGGCGATCATCGCCACGCGTTCCCCCATGCGCAACGGCCCTTCGCGCCGCCCACGCAGCAGCCCGGGGCGCAGGATGTCGAGTCGGCCGAAACGAAGCCGCGACAGCGTGTCCTCCACCTCACCTTTCACGGAGAGATAGAAGTTCTTCGACGCCAGTTGCGCGCCGACCGAGGATACCGCGATCAGCTGGCGCACCCCGGCCTCGCGCGCGGCGCGGGCGCAGGTCAGCACCAGATCGTGATCGACCGCGCGAAACGCGTCCCTGTCCCCGCCTACGGCGCGGATCGTGGTGCCGAGCGCGATCACCGCCACGTCCGCGCGCGCGGCGGCGATGGCATCGGGCCAGTAATCCGGATCGGACAGCAGCATTTCCATGCGCGCGCCCGGTGGCAACGGCACTTCGCGCCGGGCGATGGCGATCAGCCGCTGGCCGCGCCGGCCCACCGCCTTTTCCATCACCTGCCGCCCGACCATGCCCGTGGCGCCCAGCAGCGCGATGCGCGTTTCGTTAGACATTGCTCAGGCCCTCGGGAGCGCTGCCGAACAGACGTGTGAAGCTGTCTATCGCATAGCGGTCGGTCATCCCCGCAATGAAATCGGCGACATGCCGGCTGCGGCCTGGCTCGCCTTGCGGCATCTGCCGCTGCCAGCTTTCCGGCATCCGCGCAGGGTCCTCGGCATAGGCCGTGAACAGCGCGGCGATCACCGAACACGCGCGTTCCGCCGTGGCGATCTGTTCGGGGTGGTAATAGAGCCGGTCGTACATGAAGCGCTTGAGCGCGCGCTCCTCGTCCGCCATCCCGGCCGAGAAACCGGCCAGCGCCAGCGGCGCGGCGCGCACGTCCTCCGCCGTTTCGGCGCCGCTTCCGATCAGGCGCCGGCGCGTTTCCGCGATCACGTCGTTGACCATGCGGCCGATCTGCCCGCGCACCAGCTCGCGCTGCAGGCGATCACGCTGCCCACCCGGAAAGCGCCGTTCGATCGCGCGCCACTGGTCGGCGATGGAGGGCAGTTCCAGCAGCTCGTCGATCGTCAGAAAGCCGGCACGCAGGCCGTCGTCGATGTCGTGGTTGTCATAGGCGATGTCGTCCGCCACCGCCGCCACCTGCGCTTCCAGCGAAGCGCGCTGCCCCAGATCGAGCGGGAACGCCGCGTCGAGTTCAGCGAGCGCCCAGGTCGGCGCGTGGACGGGGCCGTTGTGCTTGGCGAGACCCTCCAGCAGCTCCCACGAAAGGTTCAGCCCCTCGTGCCCGCAATAGGGGCTTTCCATTCGCATCAGCACGCGCAGCGTGTTGGCGTTGTGGTCGAACCCGCCGTGGTCCGCCATCGCGGTTTCCAGCGCGTCCTCGCCGGCGTGGCCGAACGGCGGGTGGCCGATGTCGTGCGCCAGGCACAGCGCCTCGGTCAGATCCTCGTCCAGCCCCAGCGCCCGCGCGATCACGCGGCCGATCTGCGCCACTTCCAGGCTGTGCGTCAGCCGCACGCGGTAATGATCGCCATCGGGCGCGATGAACACCTGCGTCTTGTGGCGCAGCCGGCGGAACGCGATCGAATGGATGATCCGGTCGCGATCGCGCTGGAATTCGCTGCGCGGGCCGCGCGTCGTCGACGGTTCAAGCGGGTATTCCCGTCCGCGCGACCGCGCCGGATCGCTGGCATAGGGCGCGCGCGTGGCGGTCACGGCAATCGGCTACCCGCCCAGGATCCAGTCGACCGCCGCTTCGGCGTGGATCGCGGTGCCGTCATAGATCGGCAGCACGTTGGCATCGACATCGATCACCATGTCCAGTTCGGTGCAGCCCAGCACGATAGCCTGCGCGCCATCGCGCTCCATGTTGGTGATCATGGTCTTGAACGTACGCTCCGCCGATCGCGTGGCGCGGCCCTGCATCAGTTCCTCGTAGATGATGCGGTCCACTTCCTCCACGCTGTCCATCACCGGGGGCAGCAGCGTTACGCCATGTTCGATCAGCCGCTTGCGATAGAAGCTTTCGATCATCACGTTGCGCGATCCGATCAGCGCCGCCGTCTTGACGCCATTGGCCTGCATCTTTTGGCCCACCACGTCGGCGATGTGGATCACTGGCACCTGCACCGCGCCCGCCACCTTGTCGTAAACCTTGTGCATCGAATTGGCGCCGATCAGGATCGCGGTGGCGCCGGCCTGCTCCAGCCGCTGCGCGCTGGCCGTCAGCACGTCTGCCGCGTGATTCCACTGCTCGGGCGTGGACAGGCGGACAAGATCGGTGAAATCCAGGCTTTCGATCAGCAGCGGCGCGCTAGCCAGCTTGCTCGTCCTCGCCTGCACCAGACGGTTGATGTGCTCGTAATAGGTGCGGGTAGAAACCCAGCTCATGCCGCCGATAAGGCCGAGTTTACGCAAAGTCAGATCTCCCGGGGAATGCGACCACCCTCGTCGCCCCGGCCTTACGAAAGGGCGTGCGCCCCGTCCAGCGGGAGAGACACGGAATCCGGCGGATTGTGCCTCGGCCCGCCCCCGCGAGGGAACGCCTTACCGGCGCTTCTCCGGCGCAAGCCCCACCGCGCACAGCGCCGCCGAACTCGCCGTCACCTCGATCGCCTGCGCATCGCCCACCCGGCGCACCGCCGAAACATAATCGAACAGCGAACGCTTATCGCCCTTGAGCTGCTTCAGCTTCTGCAACTGGCCAAGCGAAAGCCGGTCGGTCATCCGCGTCGCCATGCAGGCCGAATTGGCTTCGGACAGCCCCGCATCCATCATCGCGCTCTTGACCTGACCATAGGCCAGCTTGGACGGCGCGCAGGCAGCCAGTGCCAGCGCGCCGGTCAGCGCGGCGAACATCCCGATCCGGCGCATCAACGTGCCTCCATCAGTGGGCCAGCGCCTTGACGATATCCTCGACCATCTTCTTGGCGTCGGCGAGGAGCATCATGGTCTGGTCCATGTAGAACACGTCGTTGTCCACGCCGGCATAACCCACGCCGCCCATCGAACGCTTGATGAAGAAGATCGTCTTGGCCTTCTCCACGTCGAACACCGGCATGCCATAGATCGGGCTGGACTTGTCGGTCTTGGCGGCCGGGTTCACCACGTCGTTGGCGCCGATGATGAAGGCTACGTCGGCCTGCGCGAACTCGCCCTGGATGTCCTCCAGTTCGAACACCTCGTCATAGGGCACGTTGGCTTCGGCCAGCAGCACGTTCATATGGCCGGGCATACGCCCCGCCACCGGATGGATCGCGTACTTCACGTTGACGCCGGCCGCCTTCAGCTGGTCGCCCATCTCGCGCAGCACGTGCTGGGCCTGCGCCACCGCCATGCCATAGCCCGGGATGATGATGACGCTTTCGGCTTCCTTCATGATGTAGGCCGCGTCCTCGGCCGATCCGCGCTTCCACGGGCGCTGTTCCTTGGCTGCGCCGCCCGCGCCGCCGGCTCCCGCATCCGCGCCGAAGCCGCCGGCGATCACCGACAGGAAGCCGCGGTTCATCGCCTTGCACATGATGTAGGACAGGATCGCGCCGGACGAGCCGACCAGCGCGCCAGTGATGATCATTGCCGTATTGTGCAGCGTGAAGCCCATCGCCGCCGCCGCCCAGCCCGAGTACGAGTTGAGCATCGAGACGACCACCGGCATGTCCGCGCCGCCGATCGGGATGATCAGCAGGAAGCCGATCAGGAAGCTGAGCACCGTGATCGTGGCGATCACCCAGGGTGCCTGGTCCTGCGTGAAGTATCCCACCAGCCCCAGGATCGCGACCAGCGTGCCGAGGTTCAGCACGTGGCGGCCGGGAAGCAGGATCGGCGATCCGCTCATCTTGCCGGCCAGCTTGAGGAACGCGATGACCGATCCCGAGAACGTGATCGCGCCGATGGCGATGCCGAGGCCCATTTCGACGCGGGACTGCGGCTCGATCAGCCCGTCCGGACCGGTGATTCCGAACGCCACCGGGTTAAGATAGGCGGCCAGGCCCACCAGCACCGCCGCGAGGCCGACCAGCGAGTGGAACGCGGCAACAAGCTGCGGCATGTCGGTCATCGCGATCTTGCGCGCGGTGACGAAGCCGATCGCACCGCCGATGGCGATGGCCACGATGATCTCGGGCAGGCTGGCAATCGAATGCGTGACCAGCGTGGTTGCCACCGCGATGGTCATGCCGATCATGCCATAGCGGTTGCCCGCCCGACTGGTGCCGGGGCTGGATAGCCCCCGCAGCGCCAGGATGAACAGCACGCCGGAAACGAGATAGGCGAGCATCGCCCACGAAGGAGTGGCGGTGACGTGTTCCATCACTTCTTCTCCTTCTTCTTGTACATCGCGAGCATCCGCGCCGTTACCGCAAAGCCGCCGAAGATGTTGACCGAAGCCAGCACCACCGCGCCAAGGCCGAGCCACTTGGAAACCGGCGATCCGGCCGCCGCGCTCGCCACCAATGCGCCGACGATGATGACCGACGAGATCGCGTTGGTCACCGCCATCAGCGGCGTGTGGAGCGCCGGGGTGACCGACCACACCACGTAATAGCCCACGAAGCAGGCCATCACGAAAATCGACAGGATCGAGATGAAATCCATGAGTGCGGCCCCCCTCAGCCGAGCAGTCGTTCGTGGACGACCTTGCCGCCCTGCGTCAGGCGGATGGCATTGCCGATTTCCTCGTCCAGCACCGGCCTGCCCTGCTCCTTGTCCCAGAAGGCGGAGAGGAAATTGTAGAGGTTGCGGCTGAACAGCGCGGAGGCATCGGCCGGCAGGTGCGCGGGCGTGTTGGAATAGCCGACGATCTTCACGCCGTGCTTCTCCACTACCTGATCGGGCACCGATCCTTCCACGTTGCCACCCTGCGCCACGGCCAGGTCGAAGATCACGCTGCCCGGGCGCATCGTTGCGATCTGCGCATCGCTGATCAGGCGCGGCGCGGCGCGGCCAGGGATCAATGCGGTGGTGATGACGATGTCCTGCTTGGCGATATGCGCCGAAACCAGCTCGGCCTGCGCCTTCTGGTATTCCTCGCTCATCTCCGTGGCATAGCCGCCGCTGCCTTCGCCCTCGATCCCCGCCACGCTTTCGACGAAGATCGGCTTGGCGCCCAGCGACTGGATCTGTTCCTTGGTGGCCGAACGCACGTCGGTCGCCGAAACCTGCGCGCCCAGGCGGCGCGCGGTGGCGATGGCCTGAAGCCCGGCCACGCCCACGCCCATGATGAAGGCCTTGGCCGCACTTACCGTGCCGGCCGCCGTCATCATCATCGGAAAGGCGCGGCCATAAAGGTCCGCCGCGACGATCACCGCCTTGTAGCCGGCGAGGTTCGATTGCGAGGACAGGATGTCCATCGACTGCGCGCGGGTGATGCGCGGCATGAATTCCATCGCCAGCGCTTCCAGGCCGGCGGCGGCATAGGCGTCCACCCGGTCACGCCGGCCGAAAGGATCAAGCCCGGCGACGATCCACGCCCCGGGCTTCACGCCAGACAGCAGATCGGCCTCCGGCCCCTGCACGCCCAGCACGATATCCGCGCCCTTTGCCGCGCCTTCGGTCAAAACCTCGGCGCCCGCCGCGCGGTAATCGTCATCGGCGATCGAGGCCGTCGCGCCAGCGTTGCTCTCAACACTGACCGTGGCGCCGAGGCCGATGAACTTTTTTACCGTTTCCGGCGTTGCCGAAACCCGGCTCTCTCCCGTCGCGCGTTCCCGAAGGACGGCGATCCTTATGGTTTCGCCCACGCGCCGGTTACTGGATCACCACGATAACGAAAGCGACGATCAGCACGATCACCGGCACCGAAATCTTGATGAGGTTGATGAAGCCGGCATAGGTGGCCTCGGCGGCCTTCATGTCGTTCGCGGAAGTCATGATCTACCTCTTTCCCCCGGCGCACCGAAGCGCCTTCGCGGCCTCTCTAACGGCACCGTACCGTTCGCTCAAGAACGAACCGTGTTCTTAGCGCCTCCGCGCCGCTGCGCGACGGTCGCCACGCTTAACAGGGTCTTTACCCGATAGGCGTAACAGAAGCGCGGATCATTGACCGGGAAGACCATGGCAGAGCCCGAAGACCGCCTTTTGATGTTGATCGATGACGAGCCGGCACAGTGCCGGCTGATCACCGCTCTTGCCGCGCGGGAAGGATGGCGCACGATCATCGCGCGCGATTCCGAAACCGCGATCGCTACCCTGGGTACGCGGCAGGGGATGCAGCTTGGCGCGATCATTCTCGACCAGTGGGTGCCCGGCGATGATGCCTGCGCGCTGATCGCCGAACTCAAGGCCCGCCGGCCCGCTCTGCCCATCCTGATGCTCACCACCAGTTCCTCGCCCCTGCTCGCGGTGGAAGCCATGCGCGCGGGCGCCACGGATTATCTCATCAAGCCGGTCGCCCCGGATCGCCTGCTCCAGGCGCTGCGCAGCGCCACCACGCGCGAGGCGCCGGCGGTGGAACTGCAACCGCTGACCGAAAAGATCGGCGCCGCGCTCGATTTCGATTCGATGATCGGGGCCGCGCCCTCGTTCCGCGCCGCGCTCGCCGTCGCAGCCAAGGCCGCGCGTACGCAGGGCACCGTGTTGATCGAGGGCGAGACCGGCAGCGGCAAGGAGATGCTGGTGCGTGCAATGCACGCCGCCTCCCCCCGCGCCAAGACGCCGCTGCGCATCGTCAATGCCGGCGGCATTCCCGGCAACCAGATCGAATCCGTGCTGTTCGGGCATGAAAAGGGCGCTTTCCCCGGCGCGTTCGAACGGCAGGCCGGCGCGCTCCAGCATGCCGACGGCGGAACGCTGGTGATCGACGAGATCGACCGCCTCAATCCGCATGTGCAGGAACGCCTGCTGCAATTCCTCGAACGCGGCGATGTGCAGCCGATCGGCGCGCGCCACCGCTTCCGCGTGGACGTGCGACTGATCGCGTGCAGCAACGGTTCGCTGCGCGAACTGCAGCATGTCGGGCTGTTCCGTCCCGATCTGGTCGACGTGCTCAGCACGGTGCTGGTCAGCCTGCCGCCGTTGCGCGAACGCAGCGGCGACATTCCGGCGCTGACCCGCCATTTCCTCGCCCGGATCGGCGAGCAGCCGGGCCTGCGGCACCTTGGGATCACCGATGGCGCGCTGGCGCTGCTTTCGGCCTATGACTGGCCGGGCAATGTCCGCCAGTTGCAGGCCACGCTGTTCCGCGCCGCCGTGTTCTGCGACAACGAGGCGCTGACCGCGCAGGATTTCCCCAATCTCTCGATGATGGTCGGCGAAGCGCCGCGCCACAACCCGCAGCACAGCGAAGGCGCGGGAGTCATGCTCTACGCTGCCGATGGCAACCTGCGCCCGCTGGAAGAAATCGAGGCCGACGTGATCCGTCTTGCCATCGGCCACTATCGCGGCCGCATGAGCGAGGTGGCCCGCCGGCTCGGCATCGGCCGTTCCACGCTCTATCGCAAGCTGTCGGAACTGGGCATCGACAACGCCGCGTAGGCTGCCTCAAGACAAGCAGGATTGCGCAGCCTCAACGTCCGCAACCATCCCGATCAGGGCAGCGGTTCGCCTTCCAGTGTGATCCGGTGCATCTCGCGCCGGTGGCCGTGGTAATCGTTCAGGGCATAGTGCCAGGTGGCGCGGTTGTCCCAGAAGGCCATCGATCCCTCGGACCAGACGAATTCGGTCGCGAAATCGCCTTCGACGCAGTGCTTGTAGAGTTCGGTCAGCAACTGCCGGCCGGCTTCCTCGTCGCGCCCGACGACGCCGATGGTGAAGGCCGGGTTGACGTAGATCGCCTTGCGCCCGCTCAAGGGGTGCACCAGCGCGATCGGGTGCGTCACGTCAGCCAGCACGTCCGCCACCGCGGCGTTACCGAAGCGCCCTTCGTGCGTATCGGCGTTGCGCAGTTCCTCGCGCACGTTCGTGCCGAAGATGTGCTTCGCGGAGTGGACCGCGCGCACGCCCTCGATCTCGCGCTTCAGATAATCCGGCAGCGCGTCATAGGCCGCGTACATCGAGGCGAACAGCGTGTTTCCGCCTGATGGCGGCACTTCGCGCGCCAGCAGGATCGAGCCGAGCGCGGGCACTTCGTCATAGCTGTGGTCGGTGTGCCAGCCGCCGCCGATATTGTCCTTCTGCGCCGCTTCCTTCACCACCAGCGCGATTTCCGGATAGGCCGGATGCGCGGCGAAGAAGCGGTTGATGTTGATCTGGCCCCAGCGCCGGGCGAAGGCGATGTGCTGGTCTTCGGTCAGATCCTGATCGCGGAAGAAAACCACGCCGTGATCGACGAACGCCTCGCGGATCGCGCCGAACTCTTCATCGCTCAGCCGCGCCAGATCGACGCCGGTGATTTCCGCGCCGAAAACGCCCGTCTGCCTGATTTCCATTGCCATGCCTGCTCTCCCGGGACAGCCTTGGCATTCACCATGCTAATTCTTTCCCGGCAGGCAATCGAAATTGCACCCGCTTACCGCCGGACGATGGGGCCGGCCGGCGGCAAACCGGCGATCAGACCGCCGCGCCGTGGCAGTGCTTGTACTTCTGCCCCGAACCGCAGGGGCACGGCGCGTTGCGGCTGACGCCCTGTCCCGCGAAGGGATCTTCCGTGCCAACCGGGGGCAGCGTGGCGAGGCCCGCTTCCGCCCCGCCCAGCGCGCCCAGCATCGCAGCGGCGCCCGGCACCTGCACCGCGTCATTCTCGCCGGTGAACGGATCGATGTGGCTGGTCAGGAAATCTGGCAGTTCGGGAAGCTGGAAATCATCCGCCGGCCGCATGCGGATTTCGCTGGTCATCAGGATGCGCGTCACGTCCTCGCGGATCGCGTCCAGCATCTTCTCGAACAAGCCGAAGGCTTCCTGCTTGTATTCGTTGATCGGCGTCTTCTGCGCATAGGCGCGCAGGAACACTACCTGCCGCAGCGCGTCCAGCGTGGCGAGGTGTTCCTTCCAGTGGTGATCGAGCCGTTCGAGCAGGATCGACTTTTCAAGCCCCCGCCACGAAGCCTCGTCCAGCGCGTCGACCTTGCCCGCCATGTGCGCGTCGGCCAGTTCGGTCAGGCGTTCCTCGATGATCTCGGGCTCGACCGCCTCTTCCTCCATCCACTGTTCCAGCGGCGCTTCCAGGCCCAGGGTATCGGCCACGCGCTGGCGCAGGCCGTCCACGTCCCACTGTTCCGGATAGGAGCCGGGCGGGCAGGCGTCGGCCACCAGCGCGTTGATCGTGTCGTGGCGCATGTCCACCACCACTTCGCCGATCGCGTCGGCATCCATGATGTCGGCGCGCTGTTCGTAGATCACCTTGCGCTGATCGTTCATCACGTCGTCGTATTCGACGACCTGCTTGCGGATGTCGTAGTTGCGCGCCTCGACCTTCTTCTGCGCGGTCTCGATCGCCTTGGACAACCAGCGCGAACCGATCGCCTCGCCGTCGGCAAGGTTGGAGTTCATCATTCGGGCGAACAGCGTGTCCGGCCCGAAGATGCGCAGCAGGTCGTCCTCCAGGCACAGGTAGAACTTGCTGAGGCCCGGGTCGCCCTGACGGCCCGAACGGCCACGCAGCTGATTGTCGATGCGGCGGCTTTCGTGCCGTTCGGTGCCGATCACGCACAGGCCGCCGGCTTCGAGCACCTTCTGCTTTTCGGCGGCCACCTCGGCGCGGATGCGTTCGATCGCGGCATCGCGTTCGGGGCCATCGGCCACGTCGCGCAGTTCATCCGCGATGCGGAACTCGATGTTGCCGCCCAGCTGGATGTCGGTGCCGCGCCCGGCCATGTTGGTGGCGATCGTCACCGCGCCAAGGCGGCCGGCCTGCGCCACGATATGCGCTTCCATCTCGTGGAAGCGGGCGTTGAGCACGCTGTGCTTCACGCCTTCCTTGGTCAGGAAGTCCGAAAGCAGTTCCGATTTCTCGATCGAGACGGTGCCGACAAGCACCGGCTGCCCGATCTCGTAGCGCTCGCGGATCAGCTTCGCGATGGCACCGAACTTGTCCAACGTGTTCTTGTAGAACTCGTCCTCCTCGTCGATGCGCATGACCGGCACATTGGTGGGGATCGAGACGACGTTCATCTTGTAGATGTCGAAGAATTCCGGGGCTTCGGTGGCGGCGGTGCCGGTCATGCCCGAAATCTTGGGGTACATGCGGAAGTAGTTCTGGAAGGTGATCGAGGCCATCGTCTGGTTTTCCGGCTCGATCCGCACGCCTTCCTTGGCCTCCACCGCCTGGTGCAGCCCGTTCGACCAGCGGCGGCCGTCCATCATGCGGCCGGTGAACTCGTCGATGATGACGACCTTGTCGTCCTTCACGATGTAGTCGATGTCCCGCTTGAACATGACGTTGGCCTTCAGCGCCTGGTCGAGATGGTGGACGACCATCGTGTTCTCGACGTCATAGAGGTTCGAGCCGACCAGCAGCCCGGCTTCCTCCAGCTTGCGCTCAATCCATTCCACGCCTTCTTCGGTCAGCGTGATGTTCTTGGTCTTCTCGTCGGCTTCGTAAAGCTCGGGCGCCACCTGCTTCACCACGGCATCGACCGAGATGTAGAGGTCGCTCTTGTCGTCGGTCGGCCCCGAGATGATCAGCGGGGTGCGCGCCTCGTCGATCAGGATCGAGTCCACTTCGTCGACGATCGCGTAGTTGAACGGGCGGTGCACCATCTGCGACCGCTCGTGCTTCATGTTGTCGCGCAGGTAGTCGAAGCCCAGCTCGTTGTTGGTCGCGTAGGTGATGTCGGCGTTATAGGCCGCGCGGCGCTCCTCCTCGTTGAGGTTCGGCACGATCACGCCCACGGTCAGGCCCAGGAACGTGTAGAGCACGCCCATCGTCTCGGCGTCGCGCCTGGCGAGGTAGTCGTTGACGGTCACGACGTGAACGCCCTTGCCTTCCAGCGCGTTGAGGTACACCGCCAGCGTCGCCACAAGCGTCTTGCCCTCGCCGGTGCGCATTTCCGCGATCTCGCCCCGGTGCAGCACGATGCCGCCGATCATCTGCACGTCGAAATGGCGCAGGCCCAGCGTGCGGATCGACGCCTCGCGCACGGTGGCGAAGGCTTCGGGCAGGATGTCGTCGAGCGATTGCCCCTGATCGAGCTGTTCGCGGAACTTGGCGGTCTGCGCCTTGAGTTCCGCGTCGCTCATCGCCTGAACCTGCGGTTCGAACGCGGCGATCTTGCGCACGATCTTGTCGAGCGACTTCACGTAACGGTCGTTGGACGAGCCGAAAATGGCCTTGGCGAGCGAGCCGAGCATGGAAATATCCTGAATTTGGAGAGATGTACGGGCCGCGCGCATCGCTGTGGCGTGCTGGCGCGGCGTCTGGTCGGGGAAAGCGGGTCCGAAAACGCGCGGCTTATTCGCGCCCGCGATCCGAAAGCAGGATGCCGCAGGTCCGCGCCAGCGCCACCGTGGGCAGACGCAGCATCTTGCGCTGCACCGTCGAACGTTTGCGCGGGGCTTCCCCGCCCTGCCCGGCGCAGCTTTGCGCACGTGGCGCGGCGGGCGTGGCGACAGCCACCGAAACGCCCGAATCCGCCACTTCCATCCGCGACGTCGCCAACGCGACATCGGGGAAGGACAGCCCCGTCAACAGGGCAAGAAGGGCGAGCAACAGGCGCATGTGCGAAGTTAGATAGTATCTCGCGCGCGATCCGTCCATGCCGAACCGCTGCGAAATGCCTCCAGGGTGAATCTCAGTTGCAAGTGGCGCTGGCGATCACCCGCAGCGCGGCCGCCGGATCGCCATCAGCCAGCACCCGGCAATCGCGCGACCACATCCACGGGCCGGCACGCGGCACGATCAGTACGGGCTGCGTCTGTTCGGGCAAGACCCAGCGAATCTTGTTGCGGTAGTGACCCGCTTCCGCCTTGCCCCCGGCGTCGGTCGCGGGATTGAACCGCGCCCGCGTGGAAACCAGGCGGCAGGTGGCTTCGTCCAGCGCGGCGGAGCCGCTGCCCGTCGTGATCGTGCAGCCCGTCGGCACGCCGTCCGCGCCAACCGTCACATCGAACGCCACCGCGCCTTCCGCGCCCCCGGCGAGCGCGTCCTTCGGATAGTCGTCCGCCCCGATCCAGGTGCCAGGGTTGTTGCTCGGCGTCGGTCCCTTTGGAGCGGCGGCCTGCGCGGTGCTCACGCAGGCAAGGCCTACGCAAGTAAGGGAGGTCATGGCGGTCAGCAGCAGGGTCTTGATACGCATGGCCGCATCCGTGCCCGGAATTTTCCTTCGGGTAAAGCGTCAAAGCGGTCATCGGGACCGGGCATCGAAAACACGCGCCGCGGCTTGCGATCAGCGTGGCCGGGAGCTAACCGCTTGGCCCATGTCCGACGCCGTCTCTCCGCTCGCCACGCCTTTTCCCACCCTTCCGGCCATCAGCGGGGTGACGCCGCGCATCGCCCGCGCCGGCTACAAGGACTGGGGCCGATGCGATCTGACCTATGTCGAACTGGCGGAGGGCACCTCGGTAGCCGGCGTGTTCACACGCAACGTCTGCTGCTCCTCGGAAGTCGAACTGGGCCGCGCCAATATCGCGCAGGGCCTGGGCCGCGCGCTGGTGGTCAACGCCGGCAATTCCAACGCCTTCACCGGCTATCGCGGGCGCGAGGCGGTGGAGCAGATCATGGCGCAAGTCGCCGACCATCTCGGCTGCGCGAAGGAGCAGGTGTTCGTTTCCTCGACCGGGGTTATCGGCGTGCCGCTGCCCAAGGACAAGGCGCGCGCCGGCGTCGAGGCCGCGCTCACCGCACCGGAATGTTCGTGGGAGGACGCCGCGCGCACCATCGGCACGACCGATACGTTCGCCAAGGGAGCCACCGCCACGGCTATGGTGGGCGACAGCAAGGTCACGCTGAGCGCCATCATCAAGGGTTCGGGCATGATCGCGCCAGACATGGCGACGATGCTGGGCTATGTCTTCACCGATGCGGCGATAGAGCCGGCGTTTCTCCAGCAGCTTCTTTCGGCGGCGAACCGCAGGACGTTTTCCTGCATCACCGTGGATAGCGATACCTCTACCAGCGATACCGTGCTGGCTTTCGCCACCGGCAGGGCGGGCAACGCGCCGCTGGCCTCGTTCGACAGCGCCGGCGCCGATGCCTTCGCCGCCGCGCTGGAGGACGTGTGCCGCCAACTGGCGCATCTCGTCGTCAGGGACGGCGAAGGCGCGCAGAAGTTCATTACCGTCCACGTCACCGGGGCGGTCAGCGACGAAAGCGCGCACCGCGTGGGTCTGGCCATCGCCAATTCGCCGCTGGTCAAGACCGCCATCGCCGGCGAGGACGCTAATTGGGGCCGCGTGGTCATGGCCGTGGGCAAGGCCGGCGAACCGGCGGACCGCGACCGGCTGTCGATCGGCTTCGGCGGCACCTGGGCGGCGAAGGAAGGCCAGCCGCTCGCCGATTACGACGAAGGCCCGGTCGCCGCGCATCTCAGGGGCCGCGAGATCGACATCGAGGTCGATCTCGGCCTGGGTGATGGCAGCGCAACGGTGTGGACCTGCGATCTCACGCACGGCTACATCTCGATCAACGCCGATTACCGGAGCTGACCCGCGATGCTCACGATCTGGGGACGGCTCAATTCGCACAACGTCAAGAAAGTGGCGTGGGCCGCGATCGAGATGGACCTGCCGCACCGCCGGATCGACATGGGCGGCCCGTTCGGCTTCACGCCGGAATACCTGGCCAAGAACCCCAACCGCATGATCCCGACGATCGAGGACGGCGATCTGGTGCTGTGGGAATCGAACGCGATCCTGCGCTATCTGGCGGATCGCCATGCCCCGTCGTTCCGCAGCAACGATCCCGCCATCCGCGGAATGGGCGACAAGTGGATGGACTGGCAGTTCCATTTCGCCGACGCGCAGCGCGATGCGTTCCTGGGGTGCGTGCGCCAAGGCAAGAACGCCAGCGATCCCGCGGTCGCCCGCTCGGCCGAAGCCTCGGGCGCGATGATGCGCATCCTCGACGCCGAACTCGCCACACGCCCATGGCTGTCGGGTGACCGCTTCGGCATCGCCGACATCCCGATGGGCGTCTATGCCCACACCTTCTTCAGCCTGGCGGTGCCCCGCCCCGATGTTCCGCACGTGGCGGAATGGTACGCCCGGCTGCGCGAACGTCCCGGCTATGCCAGCCAGGTCATGATCCCGCTGACATGAGCGGGAACGGGAGCGGCGACTGGACCGGCGGCTGCCTGTGCGGCACGGTGCGCTACCGGCTGGCCAGCGCGCCGACCGACGCCGGCTGGTGCCATTGCCGCACCTGCCAGCTCAATTCCGGCAGCCCGGCCATGGCCTTCGCTTCCGTCCCGGCCGATGCCTTCGTGGTCGAACAGGGCCTTGCGTCCATCGGGCGGGTATCTTCCAGCGAAAGCGGCGAACGCTGGTTCTGCCGCGCCTGCGGAACGCCGCTGCTGATGCGCGACACGTCCGCCCCCGCGACCGCCGATTTCAGCCTTGCCACGCTCGATCATCCCGAACGCGTCACGCCGGGCTTCCATATGTTCTACGCCAGCCGCATCCCCTGGGCGGAGCCAGCCGACGATCTTCCCCGTTACCCGCGTTCGCGCGCCGAAGGACTTTCATGACGGAATCCGCTCTCGACACCGCCGTCGCCGCGCTGATGCACGATACCGCCCAACGCACGCTGCTGAGGCACTATCGCCAGCTTGCCGATCACCAGATCGTGGCCAAGGCGGCGGACGATGTCGTGACCATCGCCGATACCGAAAGCGAGGCGCTGCTGATCGAAGGGCTGGCGAAGATCCTGCCCGAAGCCGCGATCGTGGGCGAAGAGGGCAGCCATGCCGATCCGACGCTGATGGACCGGCTGGGCGACAGCCTGTGCTGGGTGATCGACCCGCTCGACGGCACCAACAATTTCGCCGCTGGCAAGCCTCCGTTCGCGATCCTGATCGCGTTGGCGGAAAAGGGCGAGATCGTGGCGGGCTGGATCTACGATCCGCTGATCGACCGGCTGTGCATCGCCCATCGCGGCAAGGGTGCGTGGGTGAACGGCGAGCGCGTGATGGCGCAGGCGACCGGGCAAGAACCGCCGGTCGCCGCGATCTCGCTGGTGTTCGTGGACAAGGACAAGCGCGAGGCGATGCGCCAGCATATCGCACCGCACTATACGCTGGTGGACATCCCGCGCTGCGCGGCCGAGCAGTATCCACGCATCGTGCTGGGAGTGAACGATCTGTCGATCTTCGAACGCACGCTGGCGTGGGACCACGCGGCGGGCGTGCTGTTCGTCAACGAAGCCGGCGGCAAGGCCGCGCGGCCCGATGGTTCGCCCTACCTGCTGGACCGGCATCTGGAGCCGGGCCTGATCGCGGCGGCCACCCCCGCGCTGTGGGATGCCATGGCGGAGAGGCTGAACGCCCTGCCCGCCGAGTAAACCCCGGCGTACCCCGCCCCGTCATTGCGAGCGTGAGCGAAGCAATCCAGAGTCCGGCGTGCCGCTCTGGATTGCCGCGGGGCTTCGCCCCTCGCAATGACGATTCAGGGCACTTTCGTCGGGTTTAGAGAACGCTTTCGATCCAGCCCTTGAGCTGGCTCTTGGGCGCGGCACCCAGCTTCTGCGCCACCGGCTTGCCATCCTTGAACAGAACCAGCAGCGGGATCGACTGCACGCCGATTTCGCCCGGAATGCCGGTGTTTTCCATGATGTCCATCTTGGCGATGGTCAGCTTGTCGCCCAGTTCCTCGGCGATCTCTTCCAGCGCCGGCGCGATCATCTTGCACGGGCCGCACCAGTCGGCCCAGAAATCGACCAGCACGGGCTTGTCGGATTCGAGAACGTCGGCGGCGAAGCTGGCGTCGGTGACGGCTTTGGTGGACATCGGTAACTCCTTCTGGTCTTGGCCGCCAATCTAGGCGGTCCCTGTCTTGAAACAACAGATCACGCGGAAAAGGATTCCTGCGCGGGGGAAAGGTCCAGCTTCTGCGCCGCCAGCAGCGCCTCCGGCAAGGCGAACAGTTGCGGCGTGTGGGTATAGAGCAGCGCGGCTTCCACGCGGCGGCCGGGATGGATCACCTTCAGCGCCGCGACATAGGCCGCCATCTGGCGCAGGTAGGCCGCCGGAATCTCCTCGATTCGCGCGGGCGGTCGGCGCGCCGTCTTGAAATCGACGATGCGGATCAGGTCGGAGCGGACGATCAGCCGGTCGATCGTGCCCGTCACCACGCGCCCTTCGACCACCGCCGCCAGCGGCACTTCGGCCAGCGAATCCGGGCCGAACACGTCCCGCCAGTCCGGGTGATCGAGCACGGCCAGCGCCGCCTGCGCCATCGCCGTATGGTCTTCGGGCAGAAACTCCCCGCCCGCGCGCGCCAGCCAGTTCAGCGCGGCATCATGGCGGCGCTCGCGCGGCAGTTCGGGCAGGCGCTCGATCAGCTTGTGAACCAG
>APMI01021859.1_pt1 | contig 32724 bp, 26 predicted proteins | sample 667938 | NCBI WGS metagenome assembly APMI01 (sample SAMN01084076, study PRJNA167559) | wastewater metagenome | biome: Wastewater | place: Denmark: Ejby Moelle, Odense | collected 2011-11-28
AGCGGCCCTGCGCGCTCGAACATGGCGCCCGAGGCGGCCGCCACGTCCCGGTTCGCGATCAACAACTTCACGTCCATCTGATCCTCCGGATCGATTGTGGGGAACCGGCGTATGGAGCGCGCCGGCCTTCGGGCTCGTTGCCATAATAGAATTATGTGCTATCTGACAGAACAAAATTCAGACCGAGGATGAACATGACCCAGTATCCCGCGCTCCACATGATGATCGACGGAGAGCGCGTCACCGGCGGCGGACGCAACACGTTTCCCGTGGTCAATCCGGCCACCGGCATGAAACTCGGCGACTTGCCGCTCGCCACGCAGGCCGATCTCGACCGGGCGCTGGATACCGCCGCGCGCGGTTTCGCCCGCTGGCGTCATTCGCCCCCACAGGAACGTGCCGCAGTGCTGGAAGGCGCGGCGCGACTGATGGAGGAACGGCGCGAGGACCTGGCCCGCATCGCCACCATGGAACAGGGCAAGACGCTGCCCGAAGCCCGCATCGAAGTGATGATGAACGTCGGCCTGTTTCGTTTCTATGCCGGCGAGGTGTTCCGCCTCTATGGCCGCGCGCTCGTGCGTCCGTCGGGGCTGCGCGCAACGGTCATCCACGAACCGGTCGGTCCGGTTGCCGCCTTCGCTCCGTGGAACTTCCCGCTGGGCAATCCGGGGCGCAAGCTGGGGGCGCCGATCGCGGCGGGCTGCTCGGTGATCCTGAAAGCGGCGGAAGAAACCCCTGCCTCCGCGCTGGGTGTGCTGCAGTGCCTCTATGACGCCGGCCTCCCGCAGGAGGTCGCGCAGGCGGTGTTCGGCGAACCGGCGGAAGTCTCGTCCTATCTTCTGCGCTCGCCGGTGATCCGCAAGCTGAGCTTCACCGGATCGACCCAGGTCGGCAAGCTGCTGATCAAGCTCGCCGCCGAAGACCTCAAGCGCACGACCATGGAGCTTGGCGGACATGGCCCGGTGCTGGTGTTCGACGATGTCGATGTCGATCAGGTGCTCGACGCCGTGGTCCCGCACAAGTTCCGCAATGCCGGGCAGGTCTGCGTCGCACCGACGCGTTTCATCGTGGAGGAAGGCATCTACGACCGCTTCCTCGAAGGCTTCGTCCGCCGCGCGCAGGCGGTCCGCGTCGGCAACGGAGTGGAGGACGGCGTACAGATGGGGCCGATGGCCAACGCCCGGCGGCCCGAGGCAATGGAGCGGCTGATCGGCGATGCTGTGCGGGCCGGCGCCACGCTTCACACCGGCGGCGCACGGATCGGCAACCAGGGCTTCTTCTTCGCGCCGACGGTGCTGTCCGACACCCCGCTTTCGGCCGAGATCATGAACGAGGAACCGTTCGGTCCCGTCGCGCTCATCAACCGCTATGCCGGTGAAGAAGCCATGATCGCGGAGGCCAATCGCCTGCCCTACGGCCTTGCCGCTTACTGCTGGACCAGCAACGCCAAGCGGCAGAAGACGATCCAGAACCGGCTCGAAACCGGAATGCTGGCGCTCAACACCACTACCATCGGCGGGGCGGACGCGCCGTTCGGCGGCGTGAAATGGTCGGGCCATGGCCATGAGGACGGCCCGGAAGGCCTGGCCGCCTGCCTCGTCACCAAGACCGTCCACGAAGGCTGATCCAGCCGCTGCAACCGGGATAGACACGATGTCTCACGAACTCAGGACCGGCGGCGACCGCGGCTATCTGCGCATCGCCACCGAAGAAGCCTTCGCCACGCAGGAACAGGTCGATCTGCTGATCCGGCTGGTGAAGGACGGCAAGGCCGACCGGGGCATCACCTCGCTTTGGGGCTTCTACGGCATGAACAGCGACGGTCGCGCGCGCCAGACGCTCGATCGCCTGCTCGATCTTGGCGCGGGACGCATCGCCGACATGGACGCCAGCGGCATCGACGTGGCCGTGCTTTCGCTGACCAGCCCCGGCGTGCAGGCCTACGTCGACGTGGAAGACGCCCGCCGTGTCAGCGCCTCATCCAACGCCCTCCTGGCCGAAGCTGTCGCTGCCCGCCCCGACCGCTACGTGGGCATGACCGCGATCGCGCCGCAGGACCCGGAATGGAGCGCGGCGGAAATCCGGCGCGGGGCGGAACTCGGCTTCCGGGGCGTGCTCGTCAACAGCCACACCCATGGCGAATATCTCGATCATCCGAAGTTCGATCCGATCTTCCGCGCGCTGGCCGATACCGGCCATCCGCTCTACATCCACCCCACCACGCCGCCCGACAGCATGATCGGCCCGATGCTCGAAGCCGGGCTGGACGGCGCGGTGTTCGGCTTCGGCGTGGAGACCGGGCTGCATCTGCTCCGCCTCATCACCTCGGGCATTTTCGATCGCTATCCCGATCTCCAGATCATCGTCGGCCATGCGGGAGAAGCGCTGCCCTACTGGCTCTATCGCCTGAACTTCATGCACGGCGCGGGCGTGCGTTCGCAACGCTACGCATGCCTGAAGCCGCTGCGGCACGACCTGTTCCATTACATGCGCAACAACGTGCTGGTGACCACCAGCGGGATGCCGTTCGAACCGGCGATCAAGCTGTGCCTCGATGTGCTGGGCGAAGACCGCGTGATGTACGCGATGGACTATCCCTACCAGTACGTGCCCGAAGAGGTGCGCATCCACGACCTGCTCGACATAGCCGACGGCGCGAAGAAGAAGCTGATGCAGACCAACGCCGAACGCGTATTCCGGCTCTGAAAATCCTGTCGCCTCCGGCGCCCGACGCGGCTCCGGGGGCGGCGGGTCACATGCCGCCGAACCGCTTGCGGAACGCTGCGAAAAGGCCGCCATCGCGCAGCATGGCGAACTGGCTGTCCGACCAGACATCGGCCCGCGCATCCAGGCGGAGCGGTTCGTCCTGCCCCGGCTCGAGGATTTCGGCCACCAGCGTCCGGTCCGCCTCCGAAAGCGCTGCAACGCCGCGCAGCGCGATCCTCGCCCCGGCGCTCACGCCCGAAAGATCCGCCTCAACGACTACCGGCAGCACGCCCAGCGCAATCAGATTCGCACGATGGATGCGCTCGAAGCTGCGGGCGATGACCGCGCGAACACCCAGCAGCGCCGTTCCCTTGGCCGCCCAGTCGCGCGCGGAACCAGTGCCGTAGTTCTCGCCCGCCAGCACCACCACGGGCACGCCCAGCGCCGCGAACGCCATAGCCGCGTCATGGATCGCGCATTCCGCCCCGTCCGGCCCGATCGTCCGGTTGCCCGGCGCGCTGACGAGGCGGTTTTCCGGCCGCGCGTTGTCGAACGTGCCCCGCAGCATGACGTGATGGTTCGCCCGCCGGTCGCCATAGCTGCCGAAGCTGCCCTCGGCAGCGCCGGTCGATCGCAGATAGGCGGCGGCCGGCGTATCGGGCTGGATGCGCCCGATCGGGGAGATGTGGTCCGTGGTCACGTTGTCGCCCAGCACCAGCAAGGCGCGTGCATCGACGATGTCCCCCAACAGCCCCGTGCGTGGTTCGTCGAAGAAAGGCGGTGGCTGAATGAAGGCGGATAGCGCATCCCAGGGGAATTGCGGTGTGCAAGGAGCGTCCAGCGCTGCCCAGGCTTCCGTGTCGCCAGCTTCGGCAGTGCTATCGCGCCAGTGCGTCATCGCGTGCGCGATCTCATCCGGATCGGGCCATATGTCGCGCAGGAACACCGGCTGGCCGTTCCGGTCATGCCCCAGCGGATCGGCGGAAAGATCGGCATAGAGGTTGCCCGCCAGCGCTCCGGCCACAACCAGCGGCGGCGAGGCGAGATAGTTCGCGCCGACCGCGGGGTGAATGCGGTTCTCGAAATTGCGGTTACCCGAAAGCAGCGAGACCAAAAGGTCCGGCACGTCCGGTCCGGTCAATGCGGGCTTGAGATCGCCCGAATTGCCGACACAGGTGGTGCAGCCGAAACCCACGACGTGAAAACCCAGCGCGTCGAGCGAGTCCTGCAACCCCGCCCGCCGCAGTAGCGCGGCAATGCGGCGCGAGCCTGGCGCAAGCGAGGTCTTGACCCAACCGGGAACCGACAGCCCTCGTGCGATGGCCTTGCGCGCCACCAGCCCCGCCGTCAGCATCACCTCGGGATTCGCGGTGTTCGTACAACTGGTGATCGCCGCGATGGCCACCGCCCCATTGCCCGGACAGGCACGGTCGACCGGCGGCGCCAGCGCGGGAAACCGGCTTTCGAGACTGGCGCGGACCTCGGACAAGGTCCGTACCTGTTGCGGACGATGCGGCCCCGCCATGACCGGCCGGACCTCGTCCAGCGCAATGGCAAGCGAACGCGAATAGCGTCGCGCCGGCCCTGTCCCGCGCCATAGCCCCGTTTCCAACGCATAGGCGCGATAGGCCGCCAGCACGCTGGCATCGCGGCCCATCGTCTCCAGATAGGCCAGCGTTTCCTCGTCCACGGGAAACAGCGCGGCCGTCGCCCCGTATTCAGGGCACATATTGGCGATGGCCGCTCGATCGGGCAGCGAAAGCCAGGAAAGTGCGTCGCCATCGAATTCCACGATCTGGTCGACCACACCCTCCGCGCGCAACCGCGCGGCCACGTGCAGGGCGATGTCGGTCGCCGTCACGCCGATTGGCCGGGCGCCGGTCAGCACCACTTCGCACACGCGCGGCAGCGGGATCGGCACCGGCGCGCCGAGTGCGGCCAGCTCTGCCTCGATCCCGCCCACGCCCCAGCCAAGCACGCCCAGTGCGTTGACCATTGTGGTGTGGCTGTCCGTACCAATGACCGTCTCCGCCATCCAGCCGCCGGGCATTTCCGGCGCGGGAACGGCACCGTTGGTCAGCATCTCCAGGTTGATCTGGTGGCAGATGCCCTGCCCCGGCGGCACCACGCGGAATTTGGGAAAGGCGTGCTCGGCCCATTTGAAGAAGCGGTAACGCTCACCATTGCGGGCGTATTCGAGCGCCAGATTGCGCGTCGCCGCTTCCGGTGTGCCACTGTAATCCACGCGTACCGAATGATCGATGACCAGATCGATCGGAATCGCGGCGTCGACCTCGCCCGGGGCATGGCCGTTCGCCACGGCATGATCGCGCAACGCGGCCAGGTCGGCCATCGCCGCGACACCGGCGGTATCCTGCATCAGGATGCGTGCCGGGCGGAACGGCAGTTCCGCCATCGCCTCGCCGCGTTGCAGCCATTCCTCGAACCGCGCGACCAGCGGCGCCGGCTCGGCCTCGTGCGCCAGCACGTTTTCGAGCAGGATGACCAGAGATCGCGGCAAGTGCGCCAGCGCGGCGCTGCGGATGGCGGAAAGCCGCGAAAGCGGCGTCAGGCAGGCATTCATCGATCGGGCTTTCGCGAGGATCAGGCGAACATCACGACGCGGCGATGCGCGAACGCAGCGCGGCAAGGCTACCGCCGGTCTTGACCTTGCCGGGCAGTGGATGGCCGACGATCTCTTCCGCCAGCCTTGCGCATTCGGCCAGTTTTTCCAGATCGACGCCCGTCTCGATACCCATCTCCTCGCACATCAGCACGAAATCCTCGGTGCAGATGTTGCCGGCCGCGCCGGCGTGCGCGGCGAACGGGCAACCGCCCAGCCCGGCTACCGCCGCGTCGAAATGCTGCACGCCCATCTGCAGCCCGGCATAGGCATTGGCGAGGCCCAGCCCGCGCGTATCGTGGAGGTGGAGCGAAAGGTCCACGTCTGGGTTGGCGTCCTGCACCATGCCAACCACGCGACGGATGCGTTCGGGCGTGGCCCAGGCCATCGTGTCGCCCAGCCCGATCAGCGAAAGGTCTTCCCCCTGATCGCGCGCGATCGCGCGCATCTCGTTCACCAGCGCGACAATCTTGGCCGGGGCCACGTCGCCTTCGAAATTGCAGCCGAACGCGGCTGTGACGAAGCCGGTGCGCACCGGAATTCCATGCGCCTGATACATCTTCACCAGTTCCGGCTGGGCGGCAAGCTGCTGCTGCGGATCCCGGTTCTGGTTGCGCTTGAGGAAAGCGTCGGACGCGTAGAGCGTCAGCTTGCCCTCCAGATAAAGCCTGCCCGTAGCGATAGCGCGGATCAGCCCCTGCTGGTTCAGCCACAGCCCGGCATAGCGCACCCCATCGCGCGGGGTCATCCCGGCGACGACCGCTTCCGCATCAGCCATGCCCGGCACCTTGCCGGGATGAACGAACGAAGTGACCTGGATATAATCCAGCCCCGTATCCGAAAGCGCATCGACCAGCCGGATCTTTTCCGTGGTCGGAATCAGGCGCTTCTCGATCTGGAAGCCTTCTCGCGGCCCTTCTTCCTTGATAAACACGCGCGAGGGCAGATCGGTCATGTGCTGGTTCCTTCACCGAACATTTTTTTCGCCGCAAATAGCCATTGACAAATTGAACCGACGTTCTGCTAAATAGAACAACCAATAAGGCTTAGGCGGGGCATCCCAAAATCATGAATTCCAAGGCAGGCGTCGCGGCGGTCGACCGCGCATTCGATATCCTTCACGCCTTCCGGCACGACAAACCGGTCCTCACCCTCGCGGAAATCTCGCGCATTACCGGCCTCTACAAGAGCACCATCCTCAGGCTGATGGGATCGCTCGAAAAGTACGGCTTCGTCTGGCAGCGCGCGGATGGGAGCTATCAGCTCGGCGCAGGCCTGCTGGCCTTGTCCACCGTGTTTCAGGACGCTTTCGACCTGCGGCAGTTCATCGATCCCGTGCTGGACGATCTGGTGGCGCAGACTGCCGAAGGCGCATCGTTCTTCATCCGCGACGGCGAATACCAGGTCTGCCTGTTCCGCGCCGAAGGGCGCCATACCGTGCGCGACTATTCGATCCGCCAGGGCGACCGGCGCGAACTCAACCGCAGCGCCGCGTCCACCATCCTGCGCGACTATGAAGCAATGCCCTATGCCCCGCTCACACCGGACAATGCCTGCGTCATCTCGATCGGTAGCGTCGATCCGGAAATGGCGGCGGTCGGCGTCCCCGTGTTCGGCGCCGGGCACAAACTGATGGGCGCGATCACGCTTTCCGGCCCCAGCGCGCGCTTCACCGACGATTACGTCGAAAAGCTGCGCCCGATCGCGATCGACGCCGCCGCGCGGCTCTCGATCAATCTGGGCGAAACGCCCGCCCGCTTCGCGCAGGTTCGCGCTGACTGATCCGGCGCAGGGCGACGGAATTTCCGCCGCCACCGCGCCGGACAACAAGCGGGCGCTCAAATCGCGCCTCCGGCCTTCAACGTCTCCAGCACCGCCGTGTCCCGGCCCAGCGCGCCGAATATCTCGGCATTGTCGGCCCCCAGCAAGGGCGGTGCGGAGCGTGCGGCCGGCTGGCTGTCGCCCAGGCTGTAACCTGCGCGGCAGACCTTGACCGTTTCGAGCCCCGGCTGGCGCATGGGGATTTCATGGATCAGGCCGCGCGCCGCGATCTGCGGGTGCGCTAGGATTTCGGGAATGGACAGGATGCGACCGGCGGGAATGCCGTTGGCGTTGAGCAGGTCCTCCCATTCCGCGGCCCCCCGCGCGCCAAGCGCCTCGTCCAGAAGCGCGTTGAGCGCCGCGCGATTGGCCTTGCGCGCCTCGCGCTCGGCAAAGCGCGGATCGGTCTTGAGCGCGGAAAGCCCCACCAGATCGCACAACCGCTCGAACTGTTCCTGCTTGTTCGCCGCGATGTTGATCTGGCCGTCGGCGCAGCGAAACGCGCCGGAAGGCGCAGCCGTCGTGTTCTGGTTGCCGATCGGCTGCGCCTCGACACCCGCGATCAGGTAGTTCGATACCGCCCAGCCCATCGCCGAAATCGTCGCATCGAGCATGGCGAGGTCGATATAGGCCCCTTCCCCGCTGTGCTGGCGCCGGAACAGCGCGCTCACCACGGCAAAGGCCGCGGCCAGCCCGCCCAGCGTATCGCACAACGGATAGCCGACGCGCAGCGGCGCGGACTGCGCATCGCCGGTAATGCTCATCACCCCCGACAGGCCTTGCACGATCTGGTCGTAAGCGGGATTGGCGCTGAGCGGCCCTTCCTGCCCGAAGCCCGAAATCGCGCAATAGACAATGCGCGGGTTAATCGCCCGCACTTCCTCGTAACCGAAGCCCAGCCGATCCATCACGCGCGGCCGGAAGTTCTCGACCACCACGTCCGCCGTCACCAGCAGATCGCGGAACAGTGCCTTGCCGTCCGGATGCTTGAGATCGATCGTCACCGACTTCTTGCCCGCGTTCTGCGCCAGGAACGAGGTGCCGAGCATCATCGCATTGAGCGCCGGGGACGCGCCGAGCTTGCGCGCAAGATCGCCCTCTTTCGGATTCTCGACCTTGATGACCTCCGCACCCAGCATGGCCATCTGATAGGTGGCATAGGGGCCGGACAGCACGTTGGTTAGATCGAGCACCCGCACGCCCGCCAGAAGGTCGGCAGGCGGACGGGCGGCAGAAGCGGCAGCCTCCGTCATGCTCAGATCTCGGCGGTCAGAACGTCGTAGCGATAGAGCCAGTCGTAGCGATCGTTGATCGGATCACGGCTCCATTCGCTTTCCATGTACTTCACCGCGCCTTCCTCGGTCGCCAGCGCGGTCTCGTGGAAGCGGGCGGTGTTTTCCTTGGCCCCGCGCACCATGCGGCTCGTGCGGTCGACGCGCGCGGCCTCGTAGCGCAGCAGGGCTTCCTTCGGATCGTCGTACTGGTCAAGGCAACGGCCCAGCACCACGCCGTCCTCGATCGACATCACCGCACCCTGTGCCAGGAACGGCAGCGTGGCGTGGCAGGCGTCGCCCAGCAGGGTCGAACGGCCCTCGCTCCACTTCTGGCGCGGCGTGCGTTCCATGAACGCCCACTTCATTACCGTCGGCGCGGACCGGATCAGCGTCTGCACGTCCTCGTGCCAGCCGGCGAAATCGTTGGCGCATTCCTCAATGCTGCCCTGCGTATACCAGGATTCGACCTGCCAGTCATTGCGCTCGATCGTGCCGATCATGTTCATCAGCTTGCCGCCGCGCAGCGGATAGTTGACCATGTGGCCCCCTGGCCCGATCCACGTCCAGCCTACCATCTGGCGCATATGTTCGGGCAGACGCTCCATGGGGATCACGGCGCGCCAGGCGATCATGCCGGTGAAATTGGCTTCGTCATCGCCGAACAGGCACTTGCGCACGGTGGATTTCACGCCATCGGCACCGATCAGGATATCGCCTTCCACGGTCTTGCCGCCGGCCAGGTGCAGCGCCACGCCGTCTTCCCGGTTGGTCACGTTCTCTACCGCCGCGCCCAGATGGATCGCTTGGGGCGCCATCGCACGCACCGCATCGACCAGCGTTCCCAGAAGGTCCGGCCGATAGACCGTGAGATAGGGATAGCCGTATTTCTCGATCGCCATCTGGCCCAGATCGAACATAGGCCACGCCCGCCCGGTGTTCCACAGGCGGAACTCCTTGCGACGCGGCGCGCAGGACGCGGCCTTCAGCGTCTCGAACACGCCCAGCGCATCGAGCGCGCGCGCGCCGTTGGGGCTGATCTGAACGCCCGCGCCCACCTCGCCCAGCTCGGGCGCCTGCTCGTACACCTCGACGTCATAGCCGCGCCGCAGCAGGGAAAGGGCGGCCGCCATGCCGCCGATGCCACCACCGGCGATAAGGATCTTGGGCGATTTGGTCATGCCATGCTCCGGAATGAAAGTTGGTTGCGATGCCGCGCGATCACGGCGTTTCGGTCCTCAGCCAGCCAAGCTTGGCGAGGACGGGTTCATCGGTGACCTGGAGAAGCACCGCATCTTCGGCGGCGTGGTGCGTGAACGGGCGCCACGCCGGAATCGCCACGGTATCCCCGAAACGCCATTCCAGCGTCTGCCCGTCCACCTCGGTCGTGCCGTTGCCACGCACGACGGCAAAGATGTTGTTCGCGGTCGTGCGCAGGGACGCGGTTTCTACACCCGCGGGTATCCGCATCATGCGCAGGGCGATCGTATCGAGCTGCGCCGGCCCCAGCGTCACCGATGCCGGTGCGCCCTCGCCCACCCGCGCCTGCTCCGCATCCAGGGCGGCGAGCGTGTCTTCCCAGCGGAACGCGATCGGCGCTTCGGCCAGTTCGGTCACGTCCGCTTCCAGCCCCGCCGGATGCGGCTGGTAGAACATCGGCTCCATCAGATGCACCAGCGGCACATCGAGGAAATCCATCCAGTAGCAATCCTCGCCGCCGCCATTGGCGTGCGAGTGCCAGGCCCAGTTTGGCGTCAGCAGCACGTCACCTGGCCGCATTTCCACCTGGCTGCCGTCGACCACGGTATAAGTACCGCGCCCTTCAAGGATCAGCCGCAGCGCGTTGGGCGTATGGCGATGGGCGCGGGCGACCTCGCCCGGCCGGATCATCTGGTAAGCCGCCACGATCGTGCGCACCGTGGAATAGACGTTGCCTTCCACGGGGTTGAACATCGTCAGGTTGCGGCGTTCCGCCTGTGCGGTATCGACCAGCCGCCCGGCACGGTCGAGGATCGGCTTGACCTCGGCATAGCGCCAGACGTGCGGCAGGAAATTACGCCGCGGCTCGGGCCACAGCGCCGGGAATTTCCGGTGCCAGCCGCCCTCCATGTTCATGCTCGCGAAGGCGCCGTACAGCGCCTCCAGCGAATCCGCTTCCGGAGCCGCCATGGTCAGGCCTGCTTGATGATCGGCGGCACGTAGGGCTGCGCGAAGACTTCGGTCATGCCGAGATCGCCCTGCACCACGTCCACGTTCATTTCGCCGATCCGGTCGATCACGATGCGTATGCGATCCCCGTCCACCACGGGACCGACGCCTTCAGGCGTACCGGTCGCGATCACGTCACCGGGATAGAGCGTCATCACCGCCGAGGCGGTTTCGATCATGCCCGGAATATCGAGCACCAGATCGCGCGTATTGGCGGACTGGCGCAGGTCGCCATTGACCCACAGCTTCATGTCGAGCGATGCCGGATCGGGCACTTCGTCGGCGGTCACCACCCAAGGCCCGATCGGGCAGAAGCTGTCGTATGCCTTGCGGAACACGCGCTCCTCGCGCCCGCGCACCACCATGTCGAGCAGGCAGGTGTAGCCGAACACCGCCTCGCGCCAGTTCTCGCGCGGAAGGCCGCGCACTTCCTTGCCGATGATGATGCCCAGTTCGCTTTCGTGGTGTACTTCACGCCCCGGCACCCGCGGCAGCACCACCGGATCGGACGGCCCCGAAAGCGACGAGCACGGCTTCAGGAAGAAGCCCTGGTTGGTCGCACGGTACCGCGCCTGCATTTCGCGCCCATGCGCGTGATAGTTCACCGGATAGGCGATGACCTTGTTCGGCCACGGCACCGGCGTTTCCAGCCGGACATCGGCCAGCGGCTTGCGCGCAGCGGCGGCGAGCGCCGCCTCGATCTTGGGGCGCAGCGCCTCGAAATCGCGGATCAGCCGCAGCGGACCGACCGCCGGCCATTCCGCAGGATCGATGCCGCAGACATCGGTGACATCGACGATCTCGTCGCCAAGGCACACCCCGATCCTGCCACCATCAAATCTCGCGAGCCGCATAATCTCTTCTCCGTTCTATTTAACAGAACATCGTTCTTTTATTAACATAGGCAGATGTGAAATCAATTGTATTCGCGTGCTGAGACCGCATTTTTTCGGAATCGGAAGCGTCCCGCCGTTCCCGCTCATCCGGCTCGCCGTCCCGCATCGTGCCGCGGAATTTCCCGAGGCGCGGACACACGACGGGCGCGGACGACATCTGCCTTCCGCGCCCGTTGCCGGAACCCCGCACCGGGGCGGCGGCCTCATCGCCCCCCGGCCTGCCCCATCAGAAACGGGCGCGGAAACGGGCGCCCCACGTGCGGGGCGGCGCGATGTCCTGGCCGTTGTAGTTGGCGATGAACGGATACTGCTGCGTGCCGGTATACACCGCCTTGTCGCCGATGTTCCGCACGAACAGCTGGACCGAGTACTTGTCCTCGGGCGAACGGTATGTGAGGCTGGCGTTGACCAGCGCATAGGCCGGCGCGCGCGCGTTCTCGACGAATTCGGCACTCAACCAGCGCGACGAGGCAAACGTCATGTCAGGCGCGAACTCGATCTTCGCGCCGTTGGCGAGATCGAAGGTGTGGGTATAACCCACCGTGCCCGACCACTTCGGCGTGCGCGGCAACTGGAAGCCGTTGCAGTTGATGTTCCAGAAGCCGATCTGGGCGTTGCCGCCGGTGATCGCCGTGACATCGCACGCCGTCGAGGCCGACGGATTGCCCGCCCTGTAGTTCCGGTAGCTGAATTCCTTGTACTTGCTCTCGGTGTACTCGATGCCCACCCGCAGGCTGTCGTTGGCGGTCGGACGCAGCGTCACGTCGGCGCTGACGCCCTTGGCCACGGCCTTGCCCGCGTTGAACAGCGAGGAAACCTGCGCGCCGCCGCGATCGAGCTGCGAGAAGTTTTCCTGGCGGTTCTTGTAGTCCATCCAGAACAGTTCGAGGTTGAGCTGCAGCAGCCGGCCGAAGAAGCGGTTCTTCGCGCCGATCGTATAGGCCGTCACGTCCTCGGGCTTGTAGGGATCGATGTCGGCGTTCGACTGGCCGCCCGACTTGAAGCCGGTGACCACGCTGCCGTAGATCATGCTCTGCGGCCCGGCATCGAATTCAAAGCCAGCCTTGTAATTGACCCGATGCGCCGAATAGGTGCCACGCACGTTGGTGCCCGCCGCCGTCTTCAGTTCACAGCTGCCGCCGATCGCCGTGCCGCCATTCGGGCAGGCCAGGCTGCCCGCGATGGCATAGCGATAGCCATCGACGCTCTTGGTTTCGTCGGTGTAACGGATGCCGCCGGTCAGGCGGAAACGGTCGGTCAGCGAATAGGTCGCCTCGGCAAAGGCGGCGTAGGCGCGAGTGTTGAGCGTGGCCACGAAAGCCGTGTCGGACGCGCGGCCAAGGCGGACGGCGTTGAAGCTGTCCTGATCCTCGTTGAAGAAATAGCCGCCCAGCACCCATTTGAGCTTCTCGTTCGCGTTGCCGAGACGGACTTCAACCGTTTCCGCATCAGACGTGGAAGGCGCGCCGGTGAAGTAGTTGGTGGTGCTGAAATAGAGCGCCGGCATCACCAGCGAATCCAGCTTGACGTGCTGGTAGGCCGGGATGACGGTCAGCGTGGCCGGGCCAAGGTTCCATTCCAGATGACCGTTGATGCCCCAGATATCGATGTTCTGGTAGGTCTTGCTGGTATCGAGCGGATAGATGCCCGGAGGCGCGACGACCTTCGAGATCAGGCTGTTCAGCGTGCCATTGATCGATGTCCAGCGATCGGCGGGGATGATCGGCTGGCTGTTGGTCAGGCCCGGCGCGGTCGGCGCGGTCGGCTCATAGACCACCTTGCCGGGACCACGCCCGCCGAGGTGCTGGTAGTTGAAGCCGAGGCGAAGGGTCAGATCCTCGGTCGGCTCCGCCTTCAGTTGCAAGCGGAACGAATGATGCTTGTCGTCGTCGGTGCCGTCGCTGATGTAACCGTTGCGCGAAACACCCTGGAACGCCGCGCGGATGGCGACCTTGTCGCCCAGTGGGATGTTCAGCGCACCTTCGGCCGAGAAGCCGTTGTAGTTCTGGAACCCGGCCGACATGTATCCTTCAAACACGCCCAGCTTGGGCTGCACAGGAAGGATATTCAGCGCGCCGCCGGTGGCGTTGCGGCCATAGAGCGTACCCTGCGGACCCTTGAGCACTTCGACGCGCTCCAGATCGTAGAACACGCCGGCCACGTACTGGCTGCGCGCGGCGAACACGCCGTCATAGTTCTGCGCAACGGCCGAGTTGCTGTAGGCGGTCGTCGAGAAATCGCCGGCGCCGCGGATGTATATCTGCAGCGAACTACCGCCTTGCGTAATCTGCACGCCGGGCGAAAGCCGCGCGAGATCGGTGGCCTGCGCCACACCGGCACGCGCCAGCGTCTCGGCCGAAAGCACGTCGATCGAAACGGCGGCCTTCTGCGCGCTTTCCTGACGGAACTGCGCGGTAACGACGATTTCGCCGTCGGACGGTGCCGCTGCCTGATCTTCGGCGCCCCCCGCTTCGGCCCCTGATTCCGCGGTCGCCGTTTCCGCCATGGCAGCCGTCGGCAGCAGCGCACAGGCTGCAGCGCTCAGCATGAATTTCGTGAAGCAATCGCGTCGACGCATCGATGTCCTCCCCTGATCGTCAGTTATCGGAACAAGTCCGGCAAGCCCTCCGATTCAGAGGTTCTTCCAGACAGAACGACGTTCTTTTAATCCAGAATTGCGGTGCTTGTCAACGCATAGGGCCGGCACAGGCGGCCACCGTCTCTCGATCCCGTTCATCCAATTGATATTGAACGATTCAGAGATGCCGTTTTTGCGGCTTCACAGTCACTGGACAAAGGTCGATCCATCACATAGAACATCGTTCTGTTTTATTGCTGCGTGGATCAGGCGCGGAGGCCCAGATTCGCACCAACGGCGCCACGCGGCCTCTGGGAGATGATGAATGACGACTTTTCCTGACGTTCCCGCGTTCACCGGTTTCAACACGCCTTCCCGCGTCGAGGCGAATGTGCATGACCTCAACGTGGTCGGCACGATCCCCGCGGAAATGGACGGCGCGTTCTATCGCGTGCAGCCGGAACATCAGTTCCCGCCCAAGCTGGGTGACGACATCGCGTTCAACGGCGACGGCATGATCTCCATGTTCCGGTTCAAGGACGGCCGGGTGGATTTCACCCAGCGCTGGGCCAAGACCGACAAGTGGAAGCTTGAAAACGAAGCCGGGCGCGCGGTGTTCGGCGCCTATCGCAACCCGCTGACCGACGACGAAGCGGTGAAGGGCAAAATCCGCGGCACGGCGAACACCAATGCCTATATTCACGGTGGCCGGCTCTATGCGCTGAAGGAAGATTCCCCGGCCCTGGTGATGGACGCCGTCACGCTCGAAACCGCCGGCTACACCGATTTCGATGGCAAGATGAAGGGCGAGACCTTCACCGCGCATCCCAAGACCGACCCCGCCACCGGCAATCTCTGCGGCTTCGGCTATGCCTCAAAGGGCATCCTCACCCGCGACATGGCCTACTACGAGATCAGCCCCCAAGGCGAGCTGCTCTACGATGTGTGGTTCGAAACACCCTACTACTGCATGATGCACGATTTCGCGATCACGCCGGACTACGCGCTGTTCTCGGTCATGGGCATGACCAGCAACTGGGATCGCCTGAAAGCCGGCAAGCCGCATTTCGGCTTCGACACCTCTCTGCCGAGCTACCTTGCCGTGATGCCGCGCAAGCCCGGCACCACCGCCGCCGATATCCGCTGGTTCAAGGGCGGAAACTGCTTCACTGCGCACGTCATGAACGCGTTCCAGGAGGGCACCAGGCTGCACCTCGACCTGCCCGTAGCCGCCAACAACATGATGCCGTTCTTCCCCGACATCGACGACGCGCCGTTCGATCCCGTCGCCGGCAGCACGTTCCTGACGCGCTGGACGGTTGATCTCAGCCAGAACGAGGAAGAGTTCAAGGCCGTCCGCCTGTCCGATATGATCGGCGAATTCCCCAAGATCGACGATCGCTTCACCGGCCAGAAGAACCGGTATGGCTGGATGGTCGTGATCGATCCCAGCCAGCCGGTCGAGCTGAAGGGCGGCAGTGCCGGCGGCTGGGTGATGAACACACTAGGCTTCGTCGACCTCGAGACTGGCCAGGAACAGAAGTGGTGGGCCGGCCCCGTCTCCAGCATCCAGGAACCGTGCTTCGTGCCCCGTTCGCCCGACGCGGCGGAAGGCGACGGGTGGATCGTGATGGTGTGCAATCGCCTCGAAACCCGCAGCAGCGACCTGCTGATCTTCGACGCCACCGAAATCGCCAAGGGCCCGATCGCCACGATCAACATTCCCGTGCGCCTGCGCTTCGGCCTGCACGGCAACTGGGCGGATGCGGCGCAGATCCACACCCTCAGCGAAGCAGCCTGACCACGCTCCGCCGGAAACAGAAAGGCCCGGGAAGTTCGCTTCCCGGGCCTTCTTCTTTTCGATTCTCCAGTCTGCTGCAGTCAGGGCTTTGCGGCCAATCCGTGGCCGATCATGTCCGCCAGAATGTCCGCCGCCTCGCTCCAGTCGATCGATGCGAGATCGAACCCCATGATTCCCGCGAGCCGCTCGCCATGCGCCTGCGGATACATATAGGCGCCCAGCACCACGTTCATCGCCAGGAAAAAGCGCTTTTCGTCCAGTTGCGGCAGCGCGCGGCGTAGCAGGGCGATCAGGCGCGCGCGGACCGGTGCGGCCAACGGGCGCGTGATGCCACGCGCCTCGTCAGACGGATCGAGCAGCGCCATGCAATAGACGCGATGGCTCTTGCGCAAGGCCGCCTCTTCCCGCGCCAGCGCGGCGCCGAAGAATGCGGCGACGATCGCGCGGACGGTGATGTCCCCGCTCGCCTCGATGGCGTCGAAGCCGGCGTTCTGCGCGGCGTGGATGGGGTCGAAGTGCCGCTTGAACACTTCCTCGAACAAATGGCGCTTGCCGCTCCAGTTCCGGCTCAGCGATGCGAGGCTGGTCCCCGCCTGCGCGGCGATCGCGCGGATCGTGCAGCGGTCATAGCCATTGGCGATGAACTGGTCATCGGCCGCTTCGAGAAAACGCTGGCGGCTGGAGCTTTCGCGCGGGGCCTCGTCCGTTGCGGACTCGATGGCGCGGAGCGGCTCTTCAGACATCGAAGCCAACCCGGCCATAGCGCCCGTCCAGATATGTCAGCGGCACGGTATCATCCCCCAGCATCACGCGCTCCACCAGGCCTTTCACGATGGTATGGCTGCCGAAGGCCTCTGCCTGATCGACGGCGCAGATGATAGTGGCGACGGAGGCCGACACAACCGGCACACCCCGCTCCATCCGCCAGGGCATCGTCGCGAAACGCTGGTCGGCCGGCGTCGAGACGAACGTCTGGCAGCCTTCGCGCTGCTCCCATGCCAGAATGTTGACGGCGAACGCCCCCTGCGCCAGCAGCGGCGCGCACAGCGACGCGCCGGTATTGATCGCCAGCAGCATCGACGGCGGCTCCATGCTGAGCGACATGAACGCGGTCATGGCGATGCCATAGGGCGTTCCGGCCGCATCCGCCGTGGTGACCAGCGCCACCCCGCTGGCCAGGCGCCGCATCGCGCCCTTGAACAAGGCGTCGAGCGGCGGTTGCGCCGAGACGTCGGCGTGCGATGTCGTGACAGTCATGGTGCGTTCCCCAAAACAGGAAGCGGCCGCCCGTTGCCCGGCGGCCGCTTCCGATGGCATGACGGAGATGCTCCGATCAGCCCGGCAGGATGCCGGACTTCTGCATGAACTCCTGCACCTGGTTCCATTCGTAGTCGCGCTGCGCGATCATGTGGTCGCCAATGCGCGCGCGCGTCTGGCTGGTCAGGTAGAACATTTCGTACAGTTCGATACGGCTGCCCAGCGCCGAACCGGCGAAATCCCAGGCCATTCGCATGATCCGTGCGCGCTCCTCGGCGGCGATGCCGTTGGAGCCGGGCAGATACTTGCGTAGCAAGTCGCCGATCTCGGGATTATCGAACAGCGCCAGCGAAGGCGTGCACAGCAGGTTGTGCGAACCGATCGCGCGAATGATCTGGTTCACGCGCGTCATCCAGCCTGGCATTACGCAGCGCAGCACCGACAGGTCGCGGTGCGGGAAGAACGCGCCTGCGCCCCAGTCGTGGGCCCGTTCTTCGGCGGCATGGATGATCGAGCGGGTCATCGACAGGTATGAATAGATCTCGCCCAACTGCACCGCCACGTCGGGCGCATGCAGACTGTTGGTGACTTTGGCGATGCTGCTGCACAGGTCATAGGCAAATTCAAGCTTCACCATCGCGCGGATGGCCGTCTGCTGCAGCGTGTTGCCCGGCGAGACGCCCTGGTTCAGCGTGTTGTAGACCGTGAGGTCGCCATCGCAGAACAGCCGCTCGTAGGGCACTTCCACATCGTCGAAGATCACGAACGAATCCTGCTCGTCGAAGCGCGATGAGAACGGGGCGTCGGCCACGCTGCGATCGACGCCATAGTGATCGCGGCATATCTGGATCACGCCCTTGGTGCTGACCGGGATCGAGAAGATCAGCGCATACTGTTCCGCGCCCGAAGGGATCGGGGCCGAGGAATAGACGTAAAGCTCGTCGGCAATCGGGCCGAGCGTCGCCAGCACCTTGCCGCCCCGCACGATCACGCCGTTTTCATTGCGGCCGACTACGCGCAGCGTCAGGTCAGAGTTCATCCCCGCCAGCGGCGGCGCGCCCTTGTCGATATTCGCGTGAACGATGGTGTGCGTCATCGAAAGATCGCCGTCGATGACTTCGCGATGGAAGTTCTTCAGCCGCTCATACCCCTCGGGCTTGCCCTTCGCCCATATGTCCGCGCGCGCGGTGTGACCCGCCAGCACGACGTTCACATAGTCGGGCGTGCGACCGAGCATGCCGTTGGAATAGCGCGCCAGTCGCTCCAGACCACGATGGCGCACCATCAGGTCTTCCTTCGACTTGGGCAGCATCAGGCTGACGTTCATCTTCTCGCCGGGGCGTTCCGGATCGTCGATGAGGCATTCGTCAGCGTATTCGTTCTGCCAATCGAAATAGCCGGCCATGCCGTTCAGCGAGCCCGCCAGCAACGGGTCTTCCGCGACGCTGACCTTGCCTTCGCCGAGCCAAACCACCCGGCCGTCATTCAAGCCTGCCTTGTACTGGTCGCCAGTCCGGACTGCCATAGCCTCTTCTCCCCAATCGAAAACACATGTATTCACGAATCAACTGGCTAGATGCAAATGAAACGTCATTCTGTCAATCAGAACTTTGGCATTGACCAATGCAGGCGGCGAGAGGTAAAAATAGAATGTTATTTTTCATAACAGAATGCGTCTGCGCCCGGCTCCGGCGAAACCGGTCCCGGCCGTAAAACCCCGGGAGATGCGATCCATGCCCATGCAAGCCGTTCCTGCCGTCACGCCCTCCCCCGCGCTGATCGAACGCGCGGCCGACCGCTTCACGCAACTGCTGGGAACCGATGCGGTCCATCGCGAAGGTCGCAATCTCGCCGAATTCCGCGATCCGTTCGAAGGCCCCGCGGCGACGGCACACCAGCCCTCTTTCGTCATCCAGCCGAAAACGGTGGAACAGGTGCAGGCGGCCGTGCGGATCGCCGCCGAACTGGGCGTCCACCTTTGGACATCGTCGATGGGCCGCAACTTCGGCTACGGCGGATCGGCGCCTGCCGTCAGCGGCGGCATCGTGCTCAACCTTCGCCGGATGAACCGCATCCTCGACATCGATGCGAAGCAGGGCTTCGCGCTGATCGAACCAGGCGTTACCTTTCACCGGCTTTACGAGGAACTGCGCGCGCAGGACGCCCCGCTGATGATGTCGGTTCCCGATCTCGGATGGGGCAGCATCATCGGCAATGCGCTCGAACACGGCTACGGCTACAACGTCCACGGCGATCATGCCTCGGCGCTGTGCGGGTTGGAGGCTGTGCTGGCCGACGGCACGCTGCTGCGCACCGGTCAAGGCGCGATCAGCAACAGCCCGGTGTGGTCGTGCCATCCACGCGGCTTCGGTCCTTCGCTCGATGAACTGTTCAAGCAATCGAACTTCGGCGTGGTCACCAAGGCCGGCCTGTGGCTGATGCCGCGCCCGGAAACGATCGTCACCGGCACCATCCGCTGCGAGGGTGACCGCGATATCGTGCCGATGATCGACATGCTGCGCCGACTGATGCACGAAGGTGTGCTGCAAGGCGTGCCCATGATCGTCGGCACGCCCGCCGATACCGAAAACGAGGAAGCCGGCAACGGCGCTTTCACCATGCGCAACCTGCGGCAGGTACTGCGCCCGGGCCGCTGGAACGCGCGCATCGGCCTCTATGGCCCCGCCCGCATGGTCGAAGCGCGGCGCGCCCTTCTGGAAGAAGCCTGCGCCACCCTGCCCGGCGCGGTGCTGGAACTGCGCGCTTATTCCGGCGAGGCCGGCCCGGACGAGGTGGAACCGCGGGACCTGATTTCGGCGGGCATTCCCAATCAAGTCCTGCTCGAACGCCTGCACGGCATTTTCGGCCCGCGCATCGGCCACATGGATTTCTCGCCGGTCCTGCCCTTTACCGGTGAAGCGGCGCTGAAAGCCGAAGCGCTGGTGCGCGAAACGCTGGACCGGTACGGACTGGTCGGCCCGTTCGGCCTGCTGCTGACCGGCCGCAGCATGGTCAGCGCCAGCATGATCCTGTTTGACACCGCGGATGCCGAACAGGTGGAAACCACCCGCAACGCGGTGCGCGAAATGTATGATCGCGCCGCCGAGTGGGGCTGCACCGGTTATCGCGCGCACGTTTCGCTGGTCGACCACGTCGCCGCAAAGTTCGATTTCAACGATCACGCGCTCGGCAAGACCTACGCGCGGCTGAAGCAGGCGTTCGATCCGGCAGGTATCCTTTCGCCCGGCAACCACGGCATCTGGCCCGCCGGCCAGTCATCACGCGATGGCTGACCGGCCATGTCCCCTGTCGGCGGAACTCCGGCCCCTGTGCCGGAGCCTTTTGCCTCCAGTCGGATTGACTCGCCTGCGCACTAAAAATAAAAGAACGATGTTCTGCATGAAAGAACGATCTGCACGACGGATCGTCGGAGACATCACGACCGGCGCGCCACCAGGGCGTCACACGGTGACGAGGAGACAATGATGACGGGTGGGGAGCGGATCGCGATCGCGCAGGTCCGGCGCTATGCGCGCATGAATATCGTGGCCGGTTTCCTGATCTGGGGCATCGCGCTGGCCGGCGTCTCGATGATGATGCCGATCATGTACAACACGATCGCCAAAGACATGGGCTGGAGCGTCGCGCAGACCACCAGCTTCATGGCGATCAAGTCCGCCGTGTCGGCGGTGGGCGGGCTGTTCGCGGGCGGCATGTTCGTGCGCTTCGGCCTCAAGCGCGTATTCATGCCCTCGGTCGTCACGATCGGCATCGCCACAACGCTGCTCTTTTTCGTCCGCAACCTGCCGGTTTACTATGCGCTTGCCGCCGTCTCCGGCTTCGCCTCGATCCTGGCCCTGATTGCCATCCAGGTCACGCTCGCACGCTGGTATTCGGCGAGCCTTGGCCGGATCACCGGGATTGCCATGCTGGGCGGCGCCGTTGCTGGTACCGTCGTTCCGATGGCGACGACCCTGGGCCTGCGCCAGCTTGGGTGGCATGCCACCGCCGGAATGGCGGGCCTTATCGTGCTGGTGGTACTGTCGCTCGCGGTCAACTTCCTCGTCCATGAGACGCCCGAAGCTTACGGCTACACCGCCGACGAACTGGACCCTGGCAAGGCTGCTCCCGGCAAGCCCGGAGTTGCGGGGCAGGCCCCCGATCCGGGGCCGGAGTTTTCCTCGTTCCTGCGCAGCCGCCAGTTCATCCTGCTGATCGTCGCCGCGGCGATGTCGGGCGTGATCAGCAACGGCATCAACGAATACATCCCGCTGTTCATCGAACGCCACACCAGCCTTGGCGCTTATGTCGCGGCGCTGGGTTTCACCATCGTCATCGTGATCTCGGGCCTCGGCAAGATCCTGTTCGGCTGGGTGTTCGATCGCCTTTCCACGCGCGGCGTGGCGCTGTGCTGGGCGCTGTGCGGCGTTGCAGCGCTGCTCACCTTCCCGCTGGCCGGCCTCGCCACGTTCCTGATGTTCACGATCGTGCGCGGCGTGTCGCACGGCGGCGTGATCGTGCAGGCCCCCGTCCTCGCACGGCACATGTACGGCGTGCGATCGCTGCCGCAGGTCATCTCGCTGCTCAGCGCCGCGTTCCACCTCGGCGCTTCGGCGGGTATTGCGGCGATTGGCTTCGGCGTCGACCTGACCGGCGGCTTCACCCTGCCGTTCGTCGTGGTGACGTGCATCGCCTTCGCCGCAGCCTTCATCGCCCTCAGCTTCAAACCCCGCTACTGGGCCGGCTATACGGAGCGCTAGGTGCAGGAACCAACGCGGTTGCTGCTGCTTGCCGGGGCAAGCTTCGCGGCCTCCTTTCTCAGCGCCTGCTTTTCGGTCGGCGGCGGCTACATCCTGTTCAGCGCGACGACGTGGATTCTGCCGCTGCCGAGCGCGATCGCGCTGCAATCGGTGCTGTCGTTCGGTTCGCTGTTCTCGCGTACCCATGCCTTCTGGGCCGATATCGACTGGGCGATCGTGCGCTCCTTCACCGCCGGTTCGCTGGCCGGCGTGGCGGGCGGCATGTGGCTGTTCAGCCGCGCGCCGGAAAACCTGCTGGCAATATTGCTGGGCGTCCTGCTGCTGGTGCTGGCATGGCTGCCGCCGCTCCGGCTGCGCATCTCGCCCGGCAAGTCGTTCTTCTCGGTCGGCGTCCTGCATGCCGTGGTGGGAACGCTGTTCGGCCTCGGCGCGATCCTCCAGCCCGCGCTGCTGCGCACGAAGCTGACCCGCACCGCGATCGTCGGCACCTTCGCCACCTGCATCATCGTGCTCGAGGTGCTGCGGACGGCGGGCTATTCCGCAGCGGGCTTCGACTACCGGCAATACGTGCCAGAAATCCTCGTTGCGACGGTCACGGGCCTGGCCGGCACCTACCTCGGCAAGCGCGCTACGCCGATCATTCCGGATCATGTTTTCCGCACGGCCTTGCGCCTGTTCATCAGCGTGCTCGGCATACGGTTCATGCAGAAGGGAACGGCCGGATGGACCGCCTGACAGCCCGCCTTCCTGCCCTTGGCACCGCCATGACCGTTGACAGGCCCCGGCGACTGCCATACGCATTTTTATAGAATATCGATCCGTCAGACAGAATATTCCTCACGCACTGGAGCCTGCCTCCGCCGCGTGCAAGCAAATCATCAGGAGTGGATATGGCCTCCTTGCTCCCCAAGGGCGTAGGCAGCACCGGTTTCCAGAAAGCCCTCGCCGGATTTCGCGCCGCCGTCGGCAACCAGTGGGTGCTCGACAGCGAAGAGGACCGCGCGTCCTATATCGATCCCTATGCCATGGGCGACGGCATGGATCACGATTGCTCCGCGATCGTGGCGCCGGCCTCGGTCGAGGAAGTGCAGGCGATCGTGCGCGTGGCCAACGAAACCAAGGTCGCGCTCTGGCCCGTCGGGCGGGGCAAGAACCTGGGCTATGGCGCGGCCTCGCCGGCGGAAAAGGGCGATGTCATCCTCGATCTCAGCCGCATGAACCGGGTACTCGAGGTCAACGACAAGCAGGCCTATTGCCTGCTGGAACCGGGCGTCGGCTATTTCGACCTGTTCCGCCACCTCAAGGAAAACAACCATCCGTTGTGGATGTCCGTTCCCGGCAACTCCTGGGGCAGCGTCATCGGCAACGCGCTCGACCGGGGCATCGGTTACACGCCCTATGGCGATCACTGCGAACAGATCTGCGGCATGGAAGTGGTGCTTCCCGATGGCTCGGTCGTCCGCACCGGTATGGGCGCGATGCAGGGTTCCGCCGGGTGGCAAGCCTACAAGTACGGATATGGCCCCGGTTGGGACCAGATGTTCATGCAGTCGAACCTAGGCGTAGTCACCAAGGCCGGCGTCTGGCTCCAGCCGGAACCGGAAATGACCGCCAAGATCGAACTGGCCCTGCCCAATTTCGACGATGCCGCGTGGGCCATCGACATCCTGTGCGACCTGCGCCGGCGTGACGTGATCCAGCACAATATCGTGTTCGGATCGCCGGTGCGCGCGGCCTCCACCATGTCGCAACGGGCGGACTGGTACGAAGGCCCCGGGGCGCTGCCGGATTCGGTCAGCGAGACCATGATGAAGAAGCTCGGACTCGGCTGGTGGAACGCCAAGATCAGCCTGTTCGGCCACGAAGGCACGGTGACGGCGCAAGTGGACCTGATCCGCAAGCTGTTCGAGCCGAAGCTGGGCCGTCCGCTGGAATTCGAGCTGTGGAAGAAGGGCGATCCCGAGGAGAAGTCTGCCCAGGGCGTTCCCACCACGATGGGGCTTCAATGCGTCAACTGGTACGGCGGACGCGGCGGCCACCTCAGCTTCGCGCCGGTGCTGCCGCAAGACGGCACGCTCGCCTTCAATTACGCCAAGAAGATCAAGGCCTATTACGAGGAAATCGGCCAGGACTATTACGCCAGCTTCACCATCGGCCGGCGGCACATCAACAACGTCAGCCTGATTCTCTACAACCGCGATGAGCCGGAGATGGTCGCCCGCGCTGACAAGCTCTATCGCCACCTGCTTGCCGAAGCCGCGAGCCAGGGCTTCGCCGAATATCGCGGCCATATCTCCTACATGGATGCTGTGGCGGAAACCTACAATTTCGGGGGCGGCGCGCTGCGCAGGCTCAACGACAAGGTCAAGGCCGCGCTCGATCCCAACAACATCATCGCGCCCGGCCGCAACGGCATCGGCACCCGCCGCTGAGCAGAGGGAGAACGCCCATGAAACTTTCGCGATCGCTCCTGCCGCTGGCCGGGCTCTCCGCGCTGCTGGCGGCATCGTGCGGCACGGCGGGAGATGTCCCTCCTCCGCCCGCGCCGAAGCCCGCGTCCCCGATCGCCGCCGCGCTGTTCGGGTCGGGATCGAAGGACGAGGGCGAACGCCTGTTCGGACAGGAATGCGCTTTCTGCCATGTCGGCAAAAGCACCGGCGCGATGATGCTGGGCCGTCGGCTGGGCAAGGAAAAGGCCGAGCTGATCCACCGCACCGACCTTGACGCCGACTACGTTAAGGCCGTGGTCCGCAACGGGCTGATGAACATGCCGGCCTTCTCGCGGGTCGAAGTGACCGACGCGGAACTCGACAAGATCGCCGCCTATCTCGCGCGGAAGAAATCGTGATGCCGCTTCGTCGCGATATCCTGAAAGGCGGCGTGACGCTGGGGGCGGCCGGCCTTGCGGGCCTGCCCGGCCTGGCGTCCGCACTCGATCTCTCCGGCGATCCGCGCTTCATCGTCGATGGCAGACTGCCGGAAGCCCCTCGCCTGATCGCGCGGGCCCGCGCGGGCGGACACACGCTGGCTGATCCGCAGGGCGAAGTCGTGGCGCTGCTGCTTGCCCCGCATGGCCGCTGGCTGTCCGCCAATGGCATGATCGTGGGGCTGACCGGATATTCCGATTTCGTGCTGGCGCGCGATGTCCTGCGCGGAACATCGCGCCCCGTGCGCCATGCCGTTTCCCTCAACGGCATGGCGCAGATGGAAACCACCCTGGACGGCGGCAAGCGCACCACCCGCACGCTGGACGCTTTACTGGGTCCGGCGCCGTGGCGCGAAAACACGCGGGCGACCAGCTTTCTCTGGCTGGCCTGACCGGTTTCGCATTTTCAACAAAAAGGCTTGTGGCCGTGGACACCCTGGAATTCGATTTCATCGTGATCGGTGCCGGTTCGGCCGGTTCGGTACTCGCCAACCGGCTTAGCGCCGATCCCGCCGTGCGCGTGCTGCTGCTCGAGGCGGGCGGCGAGGCGAACCATCCCTATGTGCGGATGCCGCTGGGTTTCCTCCAGGCGTTGCGCAGTTCCGACCTTGCCTGGCAATTCGCCTCCGAACCCGAAACCCATGTGGGCGGCAAGAGCTTTCCCTTGCCGCGCGGGCGGATGCTCGGCGGATCGTCGTCGATCAATGGCATGGTCCATTTCCGGGGGCATCCGCGCGATTTCGACGATTGGGCGGCGGCGGGGTGCACCGGCTGGGACTATGCCAGCGTGCTACCCTATTTCAAGCGCTCGGAAGACCACTGGACCGGCGGCAACCGCTGGCGCGGGCGCGGCGGGCCGATCTCGGTCCAGCCGGTCGATACCTCGCGCCTGATGGCGGACGAACTGCGCGCCTCGGCAGCACTCTGCGGCTATCCCTACAACCCGGACTATGACGGCGAGAGCAACGAAGGCTGCGCCGACGTGCAGATCGCGCTACGCAACGGCGAACGCTGCGGATCGGCGGCGGCGTACCTCAAGCCCATCCGTTCGCGCCGCAACCTCAAGGTGATGACGCGCGCGCATGTTCACCGCATCCTGTTCAACGGCAAGCGCGCCACCGGCGTGGAGTTCGAACGCCATGGAGTGCGCCAGCAGGCGACTGTGGAACGCGAAGTGCTGCTCTGCGCCGGTGCATACGGCTCGCCACAGATCCTCATGCTGTCGGGCATCGGGCCGGGCGGAGAGCTAGCCAGCCACGGCATCTCTCCGGTCCACGAGCTGCCTGGCGTCGGGCAGAACCTGCAGGAGCACGTCCGCCTTGCCCACCAGTACGACGCGGCTCCGCCCCACAGTTTCGCGCGCGAACTGCGCTTCGACCGCGCGACCGTTTCGTTCCTGCGCTGGTATTTCACCGGCACGGGCCGCTTCGCCAACCAGATCGCCGCCGGCTGTATTCTCGCCCGGTCGGAACCCGATCTCGACCGGCCCGATCTCCAGATCATGTCCAGCCCGGTCAGGGTCGATGCGAACATCTGGTTTCCCGGCTTCGCCAAGCCGAAACAGGATTGCTTCTACAACTCGATCTGCCTGCTGCGCCCCGAAAGCCGTGGTTCGGTTACGCTGCGCGATCGCAACCCGCTATCCGCCCCGCGCATCCAGCTCAACCTGCTGGAACACCCCAACGACTGGGCGACACTGAAGAAGGGCCTCGCGATCTCGCGCAGGATATTCTCGGGCGGTCCGATCGCCGATTACGTGCTGCGGGAAATCCTGCCCGGCGCGCATGTGCAGGACGATACCCAGCTCGATGCGATGAAGGCCGATCTGGCCGGCGTCGTCCACCATCCCGTCGGCAGTTGCACCATGGGCACCGGACCGGACGCGGTGGTCGATCCGCAACTGCGCGTCCACGGCGTCGAGGGTCTGCGCGTGGTCGATGCCTCGATCATGCCGCTGCTGGTCGGGGCGAACACCAATGCCGCCGCCGTGATGATCGGCGAAAAGGCGGCCGACCTCATTCTTGGCAATCACGCGCCGGAGTCCGTGCAATGACCGAACTTTCCCCTGTCTTCGACCGCGCCGCCGCGCGCATCGGGCAGCTTTCCGGGCACTTCATCAACGGCGCCTGGCAGCGTGGAAACGCCGCCCCGATCGACGTGATCGATCCCGCGACCGAAACGGTGATCGGACAGATCGCGTCCGGCGGCGCGGCGGAAGTGGACGCAGCCGTGAACGCCGCGCGCGCCGCCTTCGAACGCCCGGAATGGAGCGCGATGCCCGCTGCCCAGCGCGAAAGGCTGCTGCTCCGCCTCGCCGATATCGTCGAACAGCATCAGGACGAGATCGCCGCGATCGAAACGCTCGACAATGGCATGCCCTATGCCATCGCGCGGCAGATGGCGGTCGGCTCCGCGATCAGTTCGATCCGCTATAACGCCGGCTGGCCGCGCCGCCTGAACGGAGAGACCACGCCCGTGTCGGTCCCCGGCAACTGGCACGGCTACACCACGCACGATCCGCTGGGCGTGGCCGCGCTGATCGTGCCGTGGAACGCCCCGTTCGCGATCACCTGCACCAAGGTTTCAGCCGCGCTGGCGGCGGGCTGCACGGTGGTGCTGAAGCCGGCCGAACTGGCGCCGATGTCGGGCCTGCGCCTGGCCGAACTCGTCGCCGAAGCCGGCTTTCCGGATGGAGCGGTCAATGTCGTCACCGGTCTCGGAGCGCAGGCCGGCGCGGCGCTGGTGGCGCATCCGGGCGTGGACAAGATCTCGTTCACCGGCTCGACGGCCACCGGCCAGTCCATCCTGCGCGAAAGCGCGGGTTCGCTGAAGCGCGTCTCGCTCGAACTGGGCGGCAAGTCGGCGTCCATCGTGTTTGCCGACGCCGATCTGGCGAAGGCGATCCCGGGCGTCGCCATGGGCATCTTCGGCAACAGCGGGCAGGTCTGCGCAGCCGGATCGCGCCTGTTCGTGCACGATGCCGTCTATGACCAGTTCCTCGAAGGCCTGGCCGCCTTCGCCGCCAAGCTGGTGGTCGGCCCCGGCACGCGGGATGGCGTCCATCTTGGTCCGCTGATCTCGGCAGGGCAGAAAAGCCGGGTCATGGGCTATGTCGAAGCCGGCAAGGTGGAGGGCGCAAGCCTTTTGTTTGGCGGCGATGCGCCAGCCGGCGCGGGCTACTTCGTCAACCCCACCGTCTTCGTCGATGCCCGCCCGGACATGCGCATCATGCGCGAGGAAATCTTCGGGCCGGTGCTCTCGGTCATGCGCTTTTCGGATACGGACAGCCTCGACGACCTCGCTCGCAAGGCCAACGACAGCATCTACGGCCTTTCGGCCTACGTCTGGACGCAGAACCTGGCCGCCGCGCAGACCATGGCGAAGAAGCTGCGCTCCGGCTCGGTCAAGATCAACGGTTCCGGCATGGAATTCGCGCTGCCCTTCGGCGGCTTCCGCCAATCCGGCCTCGGTCGCGAAAACGGGCGCGACGGCGTCGAGGCCTTCACCGAAACCAAGGCCGTAATGGTCGGCTGGTCCTGAAGTCGGGCGCGCCCAAGGCCGGTTGGGCATTGGAACCGCCGCCTCGTTCCGATGCAAGCGCGCGTTGGGCACGGCGTTGCATGACGCAAGCCTAGCACCACTTTGGCAGATATTGGCGGATCATGCGTCTCCATCTTCTACGGCAGTGCGGGCAGGTCGGCGGGTCATGAGCATGGCGGCGGCGGATTGGGAAAGCCGCGCAATGCGCCGAGCCGCAAACCGAGAACCGGGCAACCGCATTCGATCGCAGCGAATTTCAAGCCGGATCGAACGCAGCGACCGACTAACCCCAAGAGGTTTGGCATCGGTTCAAACCCTTCCGCCCCAGCCGATGGCGGGGCACCATCAGGCCGTGGCGAAGGCTTCCACCGGCAGTGCCATCACGGTTTCGCCACCCGCCTCGATCTCGCGCCGCAATGCGCCAGCCTGGGGGATAGAGCGCAGCGCGAAATGCTTCGCGGTGACCAGCTTGGCCTCGTAGAACAGCGTATCGTCCGTTCCCGCCGCCAGCGCCGCTGCCGCCACCTTGGCCATCTTCAGCCACATCAGGCCCAGCGAAACGATGCCCATCAGCGTCATGTAGGCATAGGCGCCCGCGCCCAGCGCGTTGCGGTCGGTCATGCCGTGCTGGAGGAACCACATGGTCGCGGCCTTCAGCTCGCCATTGGCCTTGCCCAGCCGTTCCGCCACCAGCGCTACCGCATCGCCGCTATCGGCGGCGGAAGCGCATTCGTCATCGACCAGCTTGAAGAAGGCCTGCACCGCGCGGCCGCCGTTCATCGGCAGCTTGCGCCCGACAAGATCCATCGCCTGCACGCCGTTCGCGCCTTCATAGATCATGGCGATGCGCGCATCGCGCACGAACTGCTCCATGCCGCTTTCGGCAATATAGCCGTGGCCGCCCCAGATCTGCTGCATGTCGGTGGCGGTCTGGTAGCCCCTGTCGGTGCCGTAGCCCTTGATCACCGGCGTCAGCAGGCTGATCAGGTCGTCGGCCTCCTGCCGTTCTTCCGCCGTCGCCGCCTTGTGCGACAGGTCGACCAGCAGGCCGCCCCAGCCGGAGAAGGCACGCATCCCTTCGGTGAAGGCCTTGGCATCCATCAGCATCCGGCGCACATCGGGGTGGACGAACAGCGGATCGGCCTTCTGGTCGGGCTCGGCGGGGCCGGTCAGCGCGCGGCCCTGCCGGCGCTCCAGCGCATAGAGCACCGAGTTCTGGTACGCGGCTTCCGCCTGCCCCAGCCCCTGGATGCCCACGCCCAGACGGGCCGCGTTCATCATCACGAACATCGCGGCAAGGCCCTTGTTCTCCTCGCCGACGATCCAGCCCTTCGCGTCCTCGTAGTTCATCACGCAGGTGGCGTTGCCGTGGATGCCCATCTTGTGCTCGATCGAGCCGACCGACACGGCATTCTTCGCGCCCAGCGAGCCGTCGTCGTTCAACAGGAACTTGGGCACGATGAACAGGGAGATGCCCTTGCTCGATTCCGGCGCGCCCGGCGTCTTGGCCAGCACCAGGTGGATGATGTTCTCGGTCAGGTCATGGTCACCCGCCGAAATGAAGATCTTGGTGCCGGTGATGGCATAGGAACCATCGGCCTGCGGCTCGGCGCGGGTACGGATCAGGCCCAGATCGGTGCCGCAGTGCGGCTCGGTCAGGTTCATCGTGCCAAGCCATTCGCCGGAGACCATCTTGGGCAGATACTTCGCCTGCTGCTCGGGCGAACCCTTCGAGAGGATCGCGGAAATCGCGCCATTGGCAAGGCCTGGATACATCGCGAAGGCGTGGTTCGCGCTGCACATGTATTCTTCCATGACGAAGCCGATCACGTGCGGCAAACCCTGTCCGCCGAACGCCTCCGGCCCGACGAGCGTGGGCCAGCCGCCCTCTACGTACTGGCGATAGGCTTCCTTGAACCCGGTCGGCGTCGTCACCGAAGCGTCGGGGTGGCGGATGCAGCCCTCGATATCGCCCACGCGGTTGAGCGGCGCGACCACTTCGGAAACGAAGCGCCCCGCTTCCTCGATCACCGCGTCCGTCATGTCCTGCGTGGCGTTCTCGAACCCGGCCAGATGAGCATAGTCGGCCACGCGGACGACTTCGTTGACGATGAAACGCGTGTCCCGCGTTGGAGCCTTGTAGATCGGCATTGCTTGGTCCTCAGGAGTGGTGCGACCCGCCGGTTTCGGGATTGCGCCCTTCCAGACGCTCCCGCTTCACCAGAAGGTCGACGAAGCTGGTCAGTTCATCAATGGTGTCGGTGATGTCCGCCTGCTGGCGGCGCAAGTTGTCGATCCGTTCGCGGCACTTGGCGATGGTGACGCGGCGCTGTTCGGCACGCCCGTCTCCCAGATCGTAAAGATCGATCATGTCGCGGATTTCGGCGAGGCTGAAACCCACGTTCTTGGCGCGCATGATCCATGCCAGCCGCGCCCGGTCGCGCTTGCTGTAGATGCGCGACAGGCCCAGCCGCGTCGGCGCGATCAGGCCCTCGTCCTCATAGAAGCGCAAGGCGCGCGCGGTAACGCCGAACTCGTTGGAGAGATCGGAAATCGTATACTGATCGCGTGCGCTCGCGTCAGGATGGTCGAGATGGCCGGTGTGGTCACGATTTGCGGCGGCGGACTGAGCGGGCATGCTCATAGAGCTACCTACCCTTTACGTAAGCGTCAATCCACGATCCGCACAAGTTCGCCGTTATTATCGATCCGCCGGTAGAAACAGGTCCGCGCCAGCGTGTGGCAGGCCGGCCCCGCCGCCTCGACTCTCAGTTCCAGCGCATCCTGATCGCAATCCACGCGGATCTCGACGACCTTGAGCGTATGCCCCGAGCTTTCGCCCTTCATCCACAGGCGCCCGCGCGACCGGGAATGGAAATGAGCGAATCCCGTCTCCCGCGTCTTCGCGATCGCTTCAGCGTCCATATGTGCCAGCATCAGCAATTCGCCGGTACGATGATCCACCGCCACCGCCGTCACCAGCCCGGCGGCATCGAACCTGGGCATGAAAACCCGCCCCTGTTCGCGCAATTCGGAGGAATCAGCCTGTGAAATGGTAAGGACCTTTCTCTGCAACCCGTATCAAATGAGGATTTGTTGCAGGATAACCACAGATGGGTCGCAAAATCCATCCAAACGCAACAATGGACTTTCGTCGGGGCGACCAATCGCGGATGAAGAATGCGCGGTTTGAGGGAACCGCATTCTGGACCGCCGAAAGGCGGCGCAAAAGCGCCAAAGTTCAGGGAAAAAGAGGGGCGGCTTCAGGTGCCGGAGACAGCGGAGGCTGGATCGGTATCTGGCCGGATGATGAGGGACCTAGAGCGGAGCGACAACAGGGGGCTGTCGTTGTAACGCTTGCAATTTCGTCACGAGGACGCCCGGAATCGCAAGGTTCCGGGCGTTTCTTTTATGGCCCCGTGTCCGTGCCGTCCAGGGATGTTCCAGACCGATCGGCTGCATCCAGCGCCTCATCCAGCACGCGGGCGAAACACGCGATGCGAATCCGGGCCGCCCCGGCTTTGCGCAGCGCGCGCAGGCAGGCGTCGGTGGTCGCGCCACTCGTCATGACATCGTCCACCAGCAGCACGTTTGCGCCATTCAACCTGCTTGCCCAGCGCGGCGACGCAGCAATCGCGCCTGAGAGCGCCACCGCCCGCGCGCGGCGGTTCAATCCCCCCAGCGGTGGCGTCTGCTTGACGCGAACGAGCGCATCGACGGCCAGCGCCTGCCCCGTAACCCGCGCGATCCGCGCCGCCAGCAGCGCGGACTGGTTGAACCCGCGCCGCCACAAACGCCAGCGGTGGAGCGGCACCGGCACGACCAGCCACTCCCCGTCCAGCTCTGGCAGCCGCGGCACGATCAATTGCACCAGCAAGCCGGCAAGGCCAACGCGGCGCCCGTGCTTGAACGCCAGCACCAGATCGCGCGAGGCATCGTTGTAAAGCGTTGCCGCCGTGATCCCCTCATGCTTCGGCGGACTGGCCAGACAGGGCGCGCAGATCAGGTGCCCGTCATCACCATGCTCCTCGCCTAGCGGCCTCTGGCAGAGCGCGCAGGCGGGATCGCCGGGAATGGCGAGCCTGCCCCAGCAGGCCACGCACAACCCGCCCTGCCGCGCCAGCGGATCGCCGCACAGCGGGCAGCGTGGCGGAAAGACCAGGTCGATCACCGGGGCCGTCACGGCGGCAAGGGAAGCGGACCGGAGCATGAACCGTGTTGTCCGCCCGGAACGGGGGCTTGGCAAGAGCATCCCGAACGGGCAGGCAGCCGCGCATGGCTTCCGCGCTTCCCCCCGCTCCCTCCCCGCCCGCGTCACCCCCGACCATCTTCTCGCC
>APMI01024608.1_pt1 | contig 32680 bp, 21 predicted proteins | sample 667938 | NCBI WGS metagenome assembly APMI01 (sample SAMN01084076, study PRJNA167559) | wastewater metagenome | biome: Wastewater | place: Denmark: Ejby Moelle, Odense | collected 2011-11-28
GATCAATCATTGGCCGACCCCTGTCCGCAGTTGCCGGATCCGTTAATAACAAAGAAGGGCAAAACGGTTACCACGAAAGAAATATGGTGGAACCAACGCCGCCCGGAGATTGTAAAAGATTTTGAAACGGAGATGTATGGCCGCATTCCTGGAAATGTTCCCAATGTGACATGGACAATAAAAATTACGGACAATGAATATGTTGGATGGACACCGGTAATTGCAAGGCAAATCAAAGGACATGTTGACAACAGTTCGTATCCACTGATCAATGTTGATATCAACATGATGCTGGTGCTACCTGCCAATGCAAAAGGGCCGGTGCCGGTGCTGATCATGTTCAGTGGCAGGCCAGCCTTTCCTGCACCTGCTCAACCTTCACCAGATGAGATGGAAAAAATAAATACTGCTTTTAAGGACCTGATGATACAGCATGATCCTTCGCTCAAACTAATTTTTGATAAATACCCTGCCTATGCTCCCATCACAAGATTGCAGGGCTTTAATCCTTTTGCGCCGCCACCGGCCACCGAACCAACTCCAACAGAACAGTTACTGGCATCAGGCTGGGGCTATGTGCAGTTAGAAACCACCAGCATACAGGAAGACAACGGAGCAGGATTAACAAGAGGTATCATTGGCCTGGTAAACAAAGGGCAACCACGCAAGCCGGAAGATTGGGGAGCATTAAGAGCCTGGTCATGGGGTGCTGCCCGTGTGCTGGATTATTTAGAAACAGAGCCTTTGGTGGATGCAAAAAAAGTGGGCATAGAAGGCGTATCCCGTTATGGAAAAGCCGCATTGGTAACAATGGCCTTTGAACCAAGATTTGCTGTTGGGCTCATTGGTTCATCCGGCAAAGGAGGTACCACACTGCAACGCCGTGTATTTGGAGAAGCAGTGGAAAGCCTTACTGGAGGTGGCTATTACTGGATGTGCGGCAACTATATGAAATATGGAGCCGAAGAAGCTGCCTCTGGCAAAAAAACAGGTTGCGATCTGCCAGTGGATGCGCATGAATTGATTGCACTCTGTGCACCACGGCCATTGTTTGTAAGTTATGGCATTCCTGAAAAAGGCGATGCTAACTGGCTGGATCAGAAAGGAAGTTATATGGCAACCATAGCAGCAGGAACAGTCTATAAATTTTTAGGTGCAAAAGACCTGGGTGTGAGCAATAATTACATGACAGAAAAAATGCCTCCCGTACTAACTAGTATGCTGGGTGGAGATTTAGCATGGCGCCAGCACGATGGTGGCCATACCGATGCACCCAATTATAAATACTTTATTCCCTGGGCTGCTGCCTTACTTAATGATAGAACAAAATAATACGATGAAAAACAATTGCCTGCTTTTATTGTGTTGCATTCTCCTGGCATCCATTTCAACTGCACAAACCAATACTGCATGGCAGAATAAAAAATGTGCCGTGGTACTTACTTATGACGATGCTGTTCCGCAACAACTGGACAATGCGGTACCGGTATTAGATTCTCTCGATATAAAAGCCACCTTTTATTTAACTGCCCTTTTTGCCAAGGACAGGCTGGATGACTGGCGGAAACTGGCAGCAAAAGGACATGAACTCGGTAACCATACCTTGTTTCATCCCTGTACCGGTGGCAAAGGAAGAGAATGGGTAAAACCTGATTATCAACTGCAAAATTACAGCGTACAAAGAATGCTGGATGAAGTGAGAATGACCAATGTTTTTCTGAAAGCGCTGGACGGAAGATCTAAACGCACTTTTGCTTTTACCTGTGGCGACATGAAAATAAATGATTCCTCTTTTATCGAAGCAATGAAAGATGATTTTGTAGCCGCCAGGGCTGTAAGGAATGAAATGCATACGATTGATAAAGTGGATGTATACAATACAGATTGCTATGTAGTAAACAATCATACTGCAGCACAGATGATTGAATGGGTCAAAAAAGCACAAGAAACAAATTCACTCCTGGTGATACTGTTTCATGGTGTGGGTGGTGGAAACGGGTTAGATGTGTCTGTGAGTGAACACCGTAAATTTTTACACTATCTAAAAGAACAGGAAAAAAACATTTGGATCACTACCATGCTGGATGCAGCAGAATGGGTAAATAAATACAATAACACAAAAAAATAAAGACTGCAAGGATAAAAAATACGGCGACATGAGGGCAAAATCAATCATATTCTTCCTGGCAAATACCTGCTTCTGCTTATCAGCTTATTCGCAGCCTAAACAAGCCACCAACCCGGTCATCTATGCCGATGTGCCCGATATGTCAATTGTAAGAGTTGATACAACTTATTACATGAGCAGCACCACCATGCACATGAACCCGGGTGTACCGGTTATGAGATCCGCCGACCTCGTAAACTGGAAACTGGTCAGTTATGCATACGATACATTGGCCAGCATGGATGAACTGAATCTCACCAATGGAAAAAACATCTATGGAAGGGGTTCCTGGGCTAGTTGTTTACGTTACCACAACGGAACTTTCTATGTTTCTACTTTTTCACAAACGCCGAACAGCACCTTTATTTATTCAACAAAAAATATTGAAAAAGGCCCCTGGAAAAGAATTGCCTTCTCTCCTTCTTATCATGACCATACTATTTTCTTTGATGATGATGGTAAAGTGTACATGATCACCGGTGCTGGCAGCCTTAAAATATTTGAATTGAACGATGACCTCTCTGGTGTAAAAGCAGGAACAGAAAGAATATTAATTGAAAATGCCAGTGCACCTGCAGGCGGCAATATCATGCTCAAAGCAGAAGGGTCGCAGCTTTTTAAAATAAAAGGCAAGTACTATTTATTCAATATTGTATGGCCACAGGGAGGAATGAGGACTGTACTGGTACACCGTGCCGATCATATTTCCGGCCCATGGGAAGGAAGGGTTGCCCTGCAGGATAAAGGCGTGGCGCAGGGTGGTTTAATTGATATGCCCGATGGTAGCTGGTACGCCTACCTGTTTCGTGACAATGGTGCTGTCGGTAGAATTCCATATCTCGTTCCCGTAAAATGGGAAGACGGATGGCCGGTGCTGGGTGAAAATGGAAAAGTACCGGAACAGCTTGCCCTCCCTGCAAACAAAAGTCTGATTCCTGGTATTGTGCACTCCGATGAATTTAACAGGAAGAAAGGCGAGCCTGCGCTACCGTTAGTATGGCAATGGAATCATAACCCTGATAACAGTCTATGGTCAGTTACGGAACGCAAAGGATTTCTGCGTTTGAGAACAGGCAGGATCGACAGCTCATTTTTAACGGCCCGCAATTCCTTAACACAAAGAACCATCGGTCCCGTTTGCACCGGCATTATATCTCTTGATGTATCGAATATGAAAGATGGTGATGTTGCAGGCCTGGCATTGCTGCAAAAAAACTATGGATTGGCAGGAGTAAAGATGAATGGTAACAGCAAATCAATTGTAATGATCAATGCCGGCACCGGTACAGCGGAGGAAGCAGCAGCCATTCCGCTGCATCAAACCTTTATCTTCTTTAAAGCCGAATGCGATTTCATTGACAGAAAAGATACGGCCAATTTTTTCTATAGCCTCAATGGCAAGAACTGGAAGGCGATCGGCACGCCCTTAAAAATGAGTTATACGCTGCCACATTTTATGGGCTACCGTTTTACACTATTTAATTATGCAACAAAGAACACCGGCGGCTTTGCTGATTTCGATTATTTCCGTATCAGCGAAACAAAAACTGGTTTAAAATAACATTGAAGATAATTTATGAAAAGATTGTTTTTACTCATCCTGGTGGCTGGTTTTTCTGAAATCAGCTTTGCTCAATCAGCAGCCAATACCATCAGCAGCCCGGATAAAAAAATCATTGTCACCTGTGACATTACCAACGCCAGCTATACCATTGCATATAAAGGCAGCATCGTTGTAAAAAAATCGGGGCTTGGCATAGTGAGGGAAGATGAAGACTTTTCAAGAAGCCTGGAACTAATAAAAGCTTCGGCACCTGTATTGGTGAAAGCTACTTACACTATGCAGACTGCAAAAAAGAAGAACATCCATTATGCAGCAATGCAAAGAGTTTTTGAAACCAGCACCGCATCTGGTAAAAAGATGAATATCATTTTCCGGGTGTCAAATGATGGCGTTGCATTTCAATATGAATTTCCAGGAAAATCGACAGACATTAAAAAGATAAAAGCTGAAGCCACCAGCTTTCATTTCAATGAAGGCACCAGGGCTTGGCTGCAACCAAAAACCGAAGCCCAGACAGGTTTTGAACATACCAATCCCTCCTATGAAGCACATTACAATATTGATATTGCAACAGGCACTCCTGCTCCTGGCCCCAATGGATGGGTGTACCCTGCACTGTTTAAATACAATGATACCTGGATGCTGGTTACGGAGGCTGCTTTAGGAAGAACTTACTGCGGCACTTCACTGCAACAACACTCACCCAACAACGAGTATAAAATTAATTTCCCGGAAACTCCCGAAGTATTCACCAATGGCAAAGCAACACTGAATCCTGAATCTGCATTGCCCTGGAAAACACCGTGGAGAATTATTGTCATTGGCAGCCTGAACACAATCACTGCATCTACACTTGGTACTGACCTGGCATTCCCTTCGAAAAAAATGGATGCTTCTTTTATTAAGCCCGGTAAAGCATCCTGGAGCTGGGTATTACAAAAAGATGATTCTACCGTATACCATGTACAAAAGAAATTCATTGATTATGCCGCGGATATGAACTGGCAGTACTGCCTCGTTGATGCAGTGTGGGACAAAACGATCGGTTACGATTCTATAAAACTTTTGGTGGACTATGCCAAACAGAAAAATATAGGCCTGCTACTATGGTATAATTCTGCCGGCGATTGGAACACCGTAAAGATGACGCCCAAAGATAAACTGCTAACACATGAAAGCCGGGTAAATGAATTTTCACGATTACAGCAGATGGGTATAAAAGGAATCAAGGTTGATTTTTTTGCCGGTGACGGACAGTCTATGATAAATTACTACCAGGACATACTGGACGATGCAGCTACTTATAAACTGCTGGTAAATTTTCATGGCGCAACCTTACCAAGAGGCTTGCAAAGAACCTATCCCAATTTAATGACAGCAGAGGCTGTACAGGGTTATGAAATGATCACCTTTAATCAGCAGGATGCGAACCTGTATCCGCAACATGCTATTATGGTTGCCATGATTCGCAATGCATTCGACCCGATGGATTTTACTCCCATGTGCCTGTATAAAATTCCGAACATTACCAAAACAACCACGTCTGCTTTTGAACTGGCAACCTCCGTTGCATTTCTGTCAGGCATTCAGCATTTTGCTGAAACACCGGAAGGAATGGTACATATACCGCCGTATGTAAAAGATTTTTTACGGGCCCTTCCAAACAGTTGGGACGACTCGAGGTTGATTGAAGCTTTCCCTGGCAAGTTGTACGTGATAGCAAGGAAAGCCGGCAACAAATGGTATGTAGCAGGACTAAACGGAGAAGATCTTGAAAAAAGACTTTCATTGGATCTGTCTTTTTTAAAAGGTAAAAAAGCCTCATTGATAACCACAGGTTCAGGAATAAAAAATGAAGTTTCTTTTGAAACAACAAATTCAATCGTGCCTGCAAATGGCAGGATGGAGATCACAGTAAAAGGCAATGATGGATTTGTGGCGGTATTTGAATAAGCTTTTATTAGAGCTTTTGAAAAGAATTTATAAGTATTAGTTCAATCAGGAAAAGGGAAAAATATCACGTAAAAAAAAACTATATGCAACCAAAAACTACAACAAAGCCGTTAAGAGCATTCATCCTGTTTGCCTGCTGTGCCGCATTGATGCAAACGGCCACCAGCCAGTCACTTCAACTAAACGATTCCGGTTACCTTGAAAAGACCGGCGTAAACATCATGGCATTCAGCAGCCAGTACAACGGTATGTTCTTCGATGAAAAAACTGCTGGCATAGAGATCATTCATCATGGTGTGCGAACAGCCACCGGTGGTGCCGTAAGGTTGCAAAATACACCTGAACAATGGGACCTCATACCAACACTGGTAAGTCGTAAAACAGACAAAGCAACTAACAGCATTGAGGTAACCATGAAATATATAGACTACGATTTCAGCTCCAGGGCCATTGTCAGGGCAAAAGGGAAGGGCGTTGAAATAAGCATTTATTTAGATAAACCGTTACCACAAAAACTGGCTGGCAATGCCGGGTTTAACCTGGAATTTTTACCTGCAGCTTATTTTGAAAAAACTTTTTTGATCGATGGCAGGCCCGGATCATTTCCGCTCTACCCCTCCAGCAATACAAAGATCGAATCTTCCGATAAAAAAATTCCACAGTTTGCCGGGTACAATACTTTTGATGACAGGGGCAGAAATGAATTTATCATACCCGAAGCAATTGCAACAGGCAGATCAATTTCATTGGCACCGGAAGATCCGGAGCGTTATATAAAAATACAATCTGCCGATGCCGACCTCTCCCTGTATGATGGCCGCAATCTTGGACAAAACGGCTGGTTCATTGTACGCAGCCTGTTGCCAGCCGATAAAACCGGCAAAGTACTTACCTGGTATCTTGAACCAAATGCCATCAGCAACTGGAAGCGAAAACCCGTAGTTGAATTTTCGCAGGTTGGTTACAATCCTGCCCAGCAAAAAACGGCAGTGATAGAACTGGACAAAAATGATACACCATTAAAAACAGCATCACTTTTCCAGGTGAACGCAGATGGAACAGCTGTGAAAAAATTCCAGGCAGCGCTGAATGTTTGGGGAAGATATCTCCGGTACAATTACCTGAAATTCGATTTTAGTTCTGTAAAGGATCCTGGTCTGTATTTCATTCAATACGGCGATCAAAAAACAAATACTTTTTCAATCGCTCCCGCTGTATACGATGCTACCTGGCATCCAACACTTGACATTTGGTTCCCGGTACAAATGGATCACATGGCGGTAAATGAAGCTTACCGTGTATGGCATGGCGTTCCCTACCTCGACGATGCGTTACAGGCGCCTGTTAATATCAATCATTTTGATGGATACAGCATGGGCGCTTCTACCCAAACAAAATACAAACCCCTGGAACGCATTCCTGGCTTAGCGATGGGCGGATGGTTTGATGCCGGTGATTTTGATATACAAACAGGATCTCATTGCAACGCCATCCTGAGCCTGGTAGATGCCGCTGAAAAATTCAAGCTGGGCCGTGATGAAACTTTCATTGACCAGTCGAACCGTTTTGTTGATATTCATCGCCCGGATGGCAAAGCAGATATTCTTCAGCAAATTGAACATGGCACACTCAACGTGGTAGCACAGGTAAAAAATATAGGCCATCCCGTTAGAGGCATCGTTGTTTCCAACCTGCACCAGTATCATCACCTGGGCGATGCCACCAATGAAACAGACAATCTTCCTTACAACCCTGCCTTAAAGCCTTTTGAAACGGACGGAAGATCAAGTGGCACAAAAGACGATCGCTGGGCCTTTACAGAAAGAACAGCCTTCCTGGATTATTTTACCGCTTCAGCACTTGCAGCAGCCAGCCGTACATTAAAAGGCTTTAATGATACCCTTTCTGAACAAAGTCTTTTTTATGCAAAAAAATTATGGGTTGAAAATGACAGCCTTGCCAAAACAGACACTTCAGTTTTTTCTGTTCGGTTTAGAAGAAACCTGAAAACAGCCGCGGCACTACAACTGTACATCGCAACGAAAGATGAACAATATGCACTGGTCTTTAAAGAAGGCGTATTCCAGTCATTGGACAGGTCCATTAATTTCGGGCTCACGCCTGCACTACAGGCGGTAGAATTTATGGATGCCGATTACAAAAAGAAATTACAACCATATATCACTAAGTATAAAGCAGTTTGTGATGATTATGGTAAACAAAACCCTTATGGAGTGCCCATAGCAACGGGCGGCTGGGGCGGCAGCGGCGGAGTGGTGAATTTTGCCATCACCAATTATTATGCAAACAAATACTTTCCTGAAATTATCAACGAAGAATACGTTTACAAAGGCTTGAATTATATTTTCGGATGCCACCCTTATTCGAACCTCTCTTTTGTTTCTTCTGTGGGAACAAAGTCAAAGAAAATTACCTACGGCAATAACAGGGCCGACTTCAGCTTTATTGCAGGTGGTATTGTTCCCGGCATCCTGGTATTGAAGCCAGATTTTCCTGAAAACAAAGAAGACTGGCCTTTCTTCTGGGGCGAAAATGAAGTAACGGTGGGCGGCTGTGCAGATTATATTTTCCTTGCAGCAGCAGCAGCGGAGTTAGCAAAAAGCAAATCAAATTAAAAGAGTGACTATGCAACATAAAACAGCGGGCTTATCATTTATTGCAATGATGCTTGGATTAACATTCAATACATTCAGCCAGAACCCGGTGATACGAAACATGTTTTCCGCTGATCCATCTGCAAGGGTGTTTGGTAATAAAGTATACCTGTACCCATCACGCGATATTTTAGCTACGGAAGGGAAAGGGAGAGCCGGGTGGTTCTGCATGGAAGATTACCATGTTTTTTCTTCGGAAGACCTTACCGAATGGACCGATCATGGAGTCGTTGTAACACAAAATGCAATTCCCTGGGTGAGGCCTGAGAGTTACAGCATGTGGGCACCTGACTGCATTGAGCGGAATGGAAAATATTATTTCTATTATCCAACAGCGCCAAAAGATACCATCACCTACGGCTGGGGTTTTCGGATAGGCGTTGCAGTGGCTGACCGCCCGGAAGGTCCATTTGTTGCAGAGGCGGCTCCCATTAGTGGCGTTCGGGGTATAGATCCCAACGTGTTTATTGACAAAGATGGGCAGGCGTATTTATACTGGTCTGCAGGAAATATCTATGGAGCAAAGCTGAAAGCAAATATGCTGGAGCTGGATGGCCCGGTAGATACACTGGGTGTGCTGCCCTCCAAAGGATTGAAAGAAGGCCCGTATATGTTTGAGCGCAACGGGATTTACTATCTAACCTACCCACACGTAGAAAATAAAATTGAAAGGCTTGAATATGCAACAGCCAGCAACCCGCTGGGCCCTTTTAAATTCACGGGTGTTATCATGGATGAATCTCCCACCGGCTGCTGGACCAATCATCATTCGATCATTGCCTTTAATAACCAATGGTATTTGTTTTATCACCACAATGACTATTCACCTGCATTTGACAAAGCAAGGTCTGTAAGGATCGACAGTTTGTTGTTTAATGAAGATGGCAGTATTAAAAAAGTGATACCCACGTTGAGGGGTGTTGGGGTAACCGCAGCAACAAAACAAATACAAATTGACCGGTTTACACAACACAGCGATAACGGCATTGGCATCAGCTTCATTGATACATCTGATTACTTTAAAGGATGGAAAACGACTTTTACTTCTCCGGGAGCATGGGTACAATACAACAGTGTTGATTTTAAAAAGAAGGGCTTAAAAAATATAGTTGTGAATGCGATGAGCGCATCCGGTGGCAGGTTGCAGGTACACGCAGAAAGTATCAACGGGCCGTTAATTGCAGAAATCAAGATCAATCCAAGCAAGAATCTGGAAATCACCAAAGCGCCATTGCTAAAATTTCAGCAGGGCATTCAGCATCTTTTTATTGTATTGAAAGAAGGGGGAAGTATCGCAGCAGACTGGATAAGTTTTGAATAACCTTAATCATCAACATATCAAAAACGATTTTTTGAATTTAAAAATGCTTTTATGAAGAAAATTATTGCAAGCTTGTTGTTGCTTTTACCCTGCATCTTACATGCACAAAAAACAACGATCAAAATTGACACAGACAGGATCATCGGTGAAATAGATCCCCGGATCTACGGCGTATTTATGGAGCCGATACATTTCAATGGAAAAAGGCTGGGCCTTCCGGACTCCGTAGAGTTCAATACTGTTTACGGAACTTTATACGACCCGGCTTCTCCGATGGCCGATGAAAATGGTTTCAGGAAAGACTACATAGAAGCAATGAAAGAATTAAAGGTGACGAATATGCGCTGGCCGGGCGGCAATTTTTTAATGGGCTATAACTGGGAAGATGGCATTGGCCCAAAAGAAAAAAGGCCCGTGCGGATAAATATGGCATGGGGTGGCCTTGAAAACAATCATGTTGGAACAGATGAATGGTTCAAACTGAATAAATCTATCAACAGTGAAAACATACTATGTGCAAACCTTGGGCTGGGCAGTATTATGGAAGCTGCTCATTGGGTGGAGTACTGTAACTACAAAGGGGGGACTTACTATTCAGACCTAAGAGCAGCCAATGGCCACAAAGCTCCTTACAATGTTAAGATATGGGATCTTGGGAACGAAGTGGATGGAAAACCCTGGGAGCTCGGGCACAAAAATGCAGAAGACTATATTGAAGTAGCAAGAGAAGCCGCCAAAGCAATGAAGGCCGTGGATGACAATATCGAATTTGTTGGTTGCGGTTCCTCCTGGTACAGTCAAAGCGGCTGGGATGAATGGAACCGGAAAGTGTTGACAGGGTTGGGTGATAAGATCAGATACCTTTCCATTCACAGCTATTGGGAGGCTGATGCCGACTACTACGGTTATATGGGTGCCAGCTCAAAAATATTTGAAGACAGGATCAACATTACCGCCAGCCAGATTAAAGCGGTATCCACAACGCAGGGATATAAAAACCCTATTTACCTGTCGGTAGATGAATGGGGAGCTTTTGGCAGAAACTTTATGAATATATTGCCCATTGCACAGTCCTTTAACTCCTTCATCAGACATGCAGATGTAGTGAAGATGACCAACTTCACTTTAATGACTTCTTTATTGTCAAACGACCCTAAAAAAGGGAATTATAAATCTCCTTTATTCTACACCTTCCAGCTTTTCTCCAATAACTGCCTCGGTAGTTCCATTGACACCTATGTTAGCTGTGACACTTTCAACACAGAAAAATACAAGGGCATTACTTACCTAGATGTTACCACCACTTATGCAAAAGAAAGTCACACTGTTTTTGTAAATGTGATCAACAGGCACAAGGACAAAGCAATTACAGCAGACATACTGAATACAGCAGGAAGTTTTGAAACCAAAGCTACAGCAAGTGTGGTTTCAGCCAATGATCTCCAGGAAGCTTTCAGCTACGATAAAAAAGATCAGTATATTCCTGTACAAAAAGAATTGAATGCAAAAAACAACCAGCTTGCTTTTACCTTTCCACCACATTCATTTACACAGATCAAGCTTACACTTAAAACCAAATAAACATGACGATTAATAAAAATAAGATGAAGCTTGCATTGTTTCTATTGCTTTTAACAGGCAGTGTTAACGAGATTGCAGCCCAGGGAAAACTACCTTCTTTAAAAAAACTGTTTAAAAATGATTTTACCATTGGCACCGCACTCAATACCGTGCAAATCGAAGAGAAGGATGCAAAGGCAGCAGCATTGATCGCACAACAGTTCAACACCGCAACGCCGGAAAATATCATGAAGGCGGAGATCATTCATCCGCAATGGGGCACCTATAATTTTGAGTTGGCAGATAAAATGCTGGCTTACTGCCAAAAAAACAAGATTGGTGTTAACGCCCACACCTTGATATGGCACAGCCAGTTGCCACGGTTTGCCTACGCCATCCAAAGTACTGATTCATTCAAAACTTTTTTTACGAATCACATTACCACTATTGCTTCCCGTTATGATAAAAAAGTATATTCATGGGACGTAGTAAATGAAGCATTGAATGAAGATGGCAGTATGCGCAATTCCGTTTTCCTGAAAAAACTGGGGAATGATTTTGTTACTGATGCGTTCCGGATTGCACAGGCTGCTGCCCCCAATACACAACTGTACTACAATGATTATAATAACGAGCAACCAGCTAAACGTGCCGGCTGCATTGCACTGATCAAAAAAATTCAGCAGGCAGGCGTGCGCATTGATGGCGTGGGCATACAAGGCCACTGGCATTTAGGAAAACTACCTTTGAAAGAGATCGAAGAAAGCATTGAGCAATATGCAGCACTGGGTATTAAGGTGATGTTTACCGAATTGGACATTGAAGTGCTTCCCCGAAATTTTGAAGGTGCTGATATAGCGCAGCGGATGAAGTCTGACCCGTCATTGGACCCTTATAAAAATGGATTACCAGATAGTGTAGAGCAAAAGCTGGCTGCAGACTATGAATCTTTATTTAAACTGTTCCTCAAACACAGCGACAAAATTGAACGGGTTACATTCTGGGGTGTAAATGACGGGCAAAGCTGGCTGAATGGATGGCCCGTTCCCGGAAGAACGAATTACCCATTGCTATTCGACCGGAACTTTCAACCCAAACCGGCCTTCTACAAAGTGATTGCTTTGAAAAAATAACCAATACTAAAACCAAAAACATGAATTCAACAAGCGAAAAATTATCAGTACTGGAAAAGGTTGGTTACAGTCTCGGCGACTTAGCCGCCAATCTCGTGTTTCAAACTTTAGTAACATGGATATCTTATTATTACTTAAACATTTTCGGTTTAAAATCAGAGCATGCCTCTTTGTTGACGCTTATAGTAGGATTGGTGGCAGCATTTGTATTTAATCCTGTGATGGGAGCTATAGCAGATAGAACAAAAAGCAGGTGGGGCAAATTCAGGCCATGGATATTATGGACTGCAGTTCCGTTGGGTGTGGTTTCCTTACTTGCTTTCAAAACTCCGGGATTTGCCTACGAGGGTAAAGTTATTTACGCAGTGATAACTTATGCATTGCTGTTACTCTTATATGCTGCTAATAATTTACCCTACTCTGCATTAAGTGGTGTTATTACGGGTGATATGAAAGAGCGGAACAGCCTGAGTTCTTACCGGTTTGTGGCGGTGATGTTTGCACAGTTTTTTGTACAGGTGTTTATGTACAATTTTATTATTAAAGCGGGAGGTGGCGAAAGTATTGAACAAAAAGCAATTGGCATTTCTAAAGTAATGACTGTATTGGCCATTATTGGTACCGTGATGCTAATCATTTGCTTTTTATCTACTAAAGAAAGGATAGTACCAAAGCCAGAACAAAAATCAAGCGTAAAAGAAGATTTAAAAGACCTGGTTCATAACAAGCCATGGGTAATAATGCTGATAGTAACCACACTGGTTTTTATTACACTTGCTATGAAAGGCGGTTCTTATGTTTACTATTTTGAAAACTTTGTTAACAAAGCAGAGCTTACTTCTTTTTTAGAACCCTTTAAAAAATTCCTGCCCACTTTTGAAAACGACACGTCCTTAGGCCTGGGAGTGTTTAATGGCGGCGGCATATTGGTGGGTTTGATAGGCATTATGATTTCTCCTTGGTTTACCAATAGATATGGTAAGCGCAATGTGTTTATGGCCTCATTATTTATTTCTACGCTTTTTATTATCTTCTTTTATTTTTTTCCGCCACAATCGATAGCTGTAATTTTTGGCGCACAAATATTACATGGCTTTTTTTACGGTATCAGCACGCCCATACTGTGGTCGATGATTGCAGACGTGGCAGACTACAGCGAATGGAAAACCAACAGGCGGGCAACAGCCATCATTTTTTCTGCTATGATGGTAGGGTTAAAAGCAGGCTTAAGCATTGGCAGTTCGCTGGTATCCTGGATACTGGGTAAATATAATTATATAGCCAACAGCACTGCTGTACAAAGTGATACTGCCATCCATGGCACTAAAATGCTGGTAAGTATTTACCCGGCAATACCATTTCTGTTAGCATTGGCATTATTGTTTTTTTACGAAATAAATAAGACAAAGGAATTACAGATTGAAGCAGATTTAAAACAAAGACGTAAAGTATAATTCACCATTAAAACTTACTTGTATGCCGGAAGATACTATTGACCACCTGGACTTCGACACCTTGAACGAACAGGCCATATCAAAACCATTGGTTACCCATATTTACACAGCCGATCCTTCAGCGCATGTGTTTGATGGGAAAATATATATCTACCCATCCCATGACATCAACGCAGGCGATGCATTTGATGACCTGGGAAGCCATTTTGCAATGGAAGATTATCATGTAATTTCGATGGATACACCGGAAAGCAACGCCGTGGATAACGGTCCTGCCTTGCATGTAAAAGACGTACCATGGGCCGGCAAACAAATGTGGGCACCGGATGCAGCGGAAAAAGACGGCACTTACTATCTCTTCTTTCCTGCAAAAGATCATGCCGGTATTTTCCGGATAGGGGTGGCAACCAGCCAGTTTCCTGCTGGCCCGTTTGTATCAGAACCAGAGGCGATCAAAAACAGCTTTTCGATTGATCCGGCAGTTTTTAAAAACGATGACGGCAACTATTATATGTACTTCGGTGGCATTTGGGGCGGACAATTACAACGCTGGCGAACAGGCCATTTCAATGGAGAACAACCCGAAAGCCCCTTTGCATTTTTACCCGGGGATGACGAACCTGCTTTATGCCCCAAAATAGCCAGGCTTAGCGAAAACCTGTTAGAATTTGCTGAAGCACCTAAAGATGTTTTAATTGTTGATGAAGATGGAAAACCGTTATTGAGTGGCGATAAAGACAGGCGGTTCTTTGAAGCAAGCTGGGTACACAAATACAATAACAAATACTACTTCTCTTATTCTACCGGTGATACGCACTATATCTGCTATGCCATCAGTGATAATCCTTATGGGCCTTTCACCTATGCCGGAAGAATTTTAGAACCTGTTGTTGGATGGACCTCCCATCATTCTATTTGTTCGTTCGGCGGCAAATGGTATTTGTTTTACCACGACAGTGTTTTAAGCAAAGGAATAACCCACCTGCGAAGTATTAAGGTCACAGAGTTGCTGCATGATGAGCACGGGAAGATACACACCATTCATCCTTATAAAATCTAATGATTTTCAAAATGACTTTTTTGTAAAACACATTGTTCACAGAAAATTGAATTATTATGAAAAAGCTGTTCATTCCAATCATTTCTCTGCTGTTGTTTTCCTGCAAAAAAAATGAAGCCCCGGCCAACCAGGGTCCGATTAAATTAATACGTAAGGAAGCAACCAACTACAATGGAGAGTTGGTGAAGATGGAGTATGTATATGATGCACAGGGAAGAATAACCACCATCAAAAAGGCTATCAACAGCGCCCCCCTGTCTGATGCTGTTACCATTACTTATAACGGCAATGAAATTACCCTGGTCAGCCAACCTGTCGATCCCAATAACCGACCTCATACATTCGATAAAATAGTACGTTTAACAGTAGATGCGTCCGGAAAATTATTGAGAAAAATTGGATATGCCTACCTTGAAAATGGTGGCTTATTCCCGTTTAAAAGATTTTTGTATGACACCTTAACATGCGAATATGATCCCGCCGGTTACCTGCTGACAACCACAAGAAATTTTGTTGATTCTTCCAGGTCAATCGGGCGATCTACGTATGAGTACAGGGTAACCAACCGGGATTCTTTAACCACCATTGGAGGTAATCTTTCCAGGAAAATTGAACACTTGCAGTTTACTCATCACACTACAAACGATTCAGGCGCTACCACTTACTTTGCAGCAGGCACAGCCACCAAATCGAAAGTCTATAGCTATACAAAATCCTATCCTAATAAAGCTGATTTCAAAAACATCATCGTTCTGAATGAAACCCAGGATTTTGAGGGCTTAACAGATTATTACAACTGGATGGATCTGATTGAACCATTTGCTGCAGGGTATCAAAATATTGCGGATAATACTGAAGTGCAAAACGTAGAAAGAGATAACAGCGGCAACATTACCGACGGCTACATTACCAATTTTGAATTTGAAAGAACTTATACAGCGGATAGTTTGCTTTCTACAGTTGATGTATTAACCCCGGGCACATACTACATAAAGATCCGCTATTTTTATTCAAGATGATAAAATAGCAGGGGGTACGTCGGCTTATATCTTCTGTAGTTAATCAGGAGTATAAAACCTCCGGTTTAATATGGCAGTATTTGGCAAAATTAATATTGTTGTAACATTTTATCTTTTCAATCGTTTTTTAAAAGCCAAAGACTGATAGACTTTAATTGTGAAGTTTATTATAGTCGTTTTAGTGATATGATATTATGAAGGTCTCCCTCATTTTATTAGTTATTGTTTGCGCCTTGTCATGTGGCGTAGTTAACAATTCGGCAAAATCTACCGACCAGGCAAACATACAAGGAACCTGGTTGGCGCAATCAGAAAGTCAAAACGGCATCAAAAAGAATGTGACTTACCTGTATGTCTTCAAAGGAGATAAAGTTACCTTCACAGACGAGACCGGGAAGGAGATGAAGTATTCGTTCAAATTGGAAACTACCGGCAACCTCAGGTTAATTACTATTCAGTCTGAGGACACGCTTGTCAATTCTACGCCTGTCAGCGTTGCTTATGAGTTGGATGGCGATTCGCTGAAGATTGTAGTCGCACCTCCTGGTTTGCGCCCCACAGAAATATCAGATAAAAACAATCAGGAATTGATTATCTGCAAGCGAAAGGATTCCTGAAGATGGCTAACCATAATGCTACGCAAAAGCACGTAGCTATTCCTATCATAAATTATTGAACCGGTTTGTGCCGTTTCAGCATAGCACCCAAGGAAGGGGGATTATTAAACTGGCGTTGCCGTATCCCTTTGTTTGCTTATAACTACTTAAAAGGAATGTGCTTATAAAATGATTCCTTATCAATCCTACAGTTGGTAAACTTTATGAACTTAATGCTGACTTGATAGAAAAGAAAAAAGGTTGCAAAATACTGAAAATCAATATTTTGCAACCTTTAATTGCGGAGCGGACGGGACTCGAACCCGCGACCTCTGCCGTGACAGGGCAGCATTCTAACCAACTGAACTACCGCTCCAACAATCCTGCTTATTCACAAAGTGCGGCTACAGGAATTACTTATCGCATATTGCGTTACCGCAAATATAACAGCAAATTCAACATTGTTTTTTAAGAACTTTTGTTTTCCAAAAATCATCAGCCGCTATGGCTATTTTTTTTAGGGAGTGCGAAGATAAGGTGATTACATTTTTGAACCAAAATTTTTCTTGAAAAATTCTGAGCCGTTCAATTTATATTTGCCCTTACGATTTATAAATCCAAACGATTCACTGAAAATAATTGATATGCCTGAATTAAAAAACCGCCAGTTTTTAGATTTTGAGAAACCGATCAAGGATTTGTACGACCAACTGGATGTGCTGAAAGCAATGGCTGAAAAAAGCAAGGCTGATATGACCACTGCCATTGCTGACCTGGAGAAAAAGATCGTAGAAGCAAAGCAGGACCTTACCCAAAATTTAACGCCCTGGCAACGGGTTCAGTTAAGCCGTCACCCGGACAGGCCCTATACATTAAAGTACATTGAAAAAATGTGCACCAATTTTGTAGAACTGCATGGCGACCGTAATGTAAAGGACGACAAGGCCATGGTGGGCGGCTTTGCCCAGTTGGATGGCGAAACCGTAATGATCATTGGCCAGCAAAAAGGCATCAATACCAAAATGCGGCAGATCAGGAATTTTGGAATGGCCAATCCTGAAGGCTACCGGAAGGCGCTGCGGTTGATGAAGCTGGCAGAAAAATTCAATAAACCTGTTATCACTCTCATTGATACACCGGGCGCTTATCCCGGACTGGAGGCAGAAGAAAGAGGACAGGGAGAAGCGATCGCCAGGAATATTTTTGAAATGATAAGGCTGAAAGTGCCGGTGATCTGCGTGATCATTGGCGAAGGTGCCAGCGGCGGAGCGTTGGGCATTGGTGTGGGTGATCGTGTATTTATGATGGAAAATACCTGGTACACCGTAATATCTCCTGAAAGCTGCAGCAGCATTTTATGGAGAAGCTGGGATAAAAAAGAACTGGCGGCTGAGCAATTGCGTTTAACCGGTAAGGATATGCTGGAGTTTGGATTGGTAGATGGTGTGATACCGGAGCCACTGGGTGGCGCACACTGGGATTATGCAGAAGCAGGTTCCATCCTGAGAGATTTTTTAATCCCCGTGATCAAAGACTTGAAAGCTGTTTCACCGGAACAACGCTGCAATGAAAGGATAGAGAAGTTTAGCAAAATGGGCTTTTGGGATGAGAAAGTAACGGAAACGGCTGTATGATAAATGCGGTACGTTTTAAATATTCTCCAGCTGCCATTGCCAGCGTTATTTGATACTGAAAGTACAAAAGCTTTTGCGAACAAATGTTTCATCCATTTTATAAATACTGCCTATACTAATCAGGCCGGTAATGATTCAATAACTGCATGCTTTTTAAACAAACTTATCTTGCCAGGCACTTCTCCCGGTTTCAATTCACCTGTGTGCAAACATATTATATGCTGCTTGCATACAGCTCCTTAACTTTGAAAAAAAGAATATTGCTATGCTTAAAATAGGCGTTTTCGGAACGGGTCACCTGGGAAAGTTTCATTTGAATAACTGGAAGGAAATAGAAGGCGCCGTACTAACAGGTTTTTTTGATCCCGATAACTCTACTGCTGCGGAAGTAAGCAGCAAATATGGTCTGCGGAGATTTGACAGCGTTGATGAATTGCTCAACGCATGTGATGCAGTTGACATCATTGCCCCCACTTCTTATCATTTTGAACTTTGCAAAGCTGCCATTACCCGTGGTAAGCATGTATTCGTAGAAAAGCCGCTCGCCAATACCATGGAAGAGGCGAAAGAGTTGGTGAAGCTGGCCAAGGAAGCCAACATCAAATTCCAGGTAGGGCATGTGGAGCGTTTTAATCCTGCATTTTTAGCATTGAAGAATTATACGCTTGACCCGATGTTCATTGAAGTGCACCGACTGGCTCAGTTCAACCCCAGGGGAACAGATGTGAGTGTGATACTGGACCTGATGATCCATGACATTGACATTATTCTCAGCCTGGTAAAAAGCAATGTCAAAAGTATTTCTGCCAATGGCGTTGCCGTGATGAGCGATACGCCCGATATCGCCAACGTAAGAATTGAATTTGACAATAGCTGCGTTGCCAATCTTACCAGCAGCCGCATTTCAATGAAAAAAATGCGCAAGATGCGCCTGTTTCAGAAAGATGCCTATATCGGTATAGATTTTTTAGAAAAGAAGACCGAAGTGATCAAACTGAATGCCCCGGGCGATAAAAATGTTTTTACGTTTGACATTGAAACCAATAACGGTAAAAAAACGATTGCCATCAGTAACCCGGTGGTAGAAGATGGCAATGCGATCCGGATGGAGTTGCAGGCGTTTTACAATGCCATCGTAAACAATACAGATACACCGGTAAGTGAAATTGATGGGTTCAGGGCCATGGATGTGGCACACCAGATATTGGAAAAGATCGGGGCAGTACATGCCAGCTAAACCTGGTGATCCTTTAAAAAACTACGAGCGGATTTTCTACACCCTCTAAACCACTAAAGCATCTACTTGAATCAACCACGGATACATATCAGTTGGTATATTGTTGCAGATATTGTGGGCTGCCTGTTTACCTGGTGGCTGTTTTATTTTTTACGCACCATCATTTATCATTATGAACTCAGTATTCCTCCCGGCTTTTATGTTGGTGCCTTTGTATATGTTTCAGGCTGGCTGAGCCTGCATTTGCTGAGTGGTGCTTATGAAGGTATCTATCAAAAAACAAAGATCACCGAATTCATCCGAACGCTGCTGGTGTGCCTGATCGGCTGCCTCTTCCTGCTGTTCTTTTTTATTTTAAAAAACCCGCAGTCCAATAACAGCCGCTACTACGAAGAGTTTTTCGCCCTGCTGGTTCCCGTGTTTATCGTCACCATTTTCACCCGCTTTGCTTTTTTAAACATCGCCGCCGGGCAACTTGAAAAACGAAAAGTATTTTTTAACGTGTTATTGATCGGTTCGGGCAAAACAGCCGGGTCTTTTTTTGAGGCCTTTATAAAAACCAATAAGATCAGTGGGTTTTACATCAGCAGTTTTTTAAACACCAATGGCAATAACGGTGTGCAGTTACCGGCCTCGGTTAAAAAATACAGGGAGCTGGAACAACTGAGTGCCATCATCAGCAGCGACCATATTGAAGAGGTGATCATTACAGTAGATAAAACCGAAAGGGCATTGCTTACCCGGATATTGCAGCAATTGAGTGATAAGGATGTCAATATCAAAATAACGCCGGATGCGGTAGACATCATCAGCGGCGCTGTGCAAACCAGCGATGTAATGGGCATGCCACTCATCGATGTTCATACCGGCCTGCTGCCTTCCTGGCAAAAAAACATCAAACGCTTTGTTGATCTCTTCATCGCTATACTGGCGGCCGTACTATTATCACCACTGCTTATTTATGCCGCTCTCAGAACCAGGTTTTCGTCTGCAGGCCCCATCTTTTACAAACAGGAAAGAGTGGGTTACAAAGGAAAGCCTTTTATCATTTATAAATTCAGGAGCATGGTACAGCATGCTGAACAAAACGGACCAATGCTGAGTTCAGAAGAAGATGCCAGGATCACCGGCTGGGGTAAAGTGATGCGGAAGTGGCGGCTGGATGAACTGCCACAACTCTGGAATATCATTAAAGGAGAGATGAGCCTGGTAGGACCGAGACCCGAAAGACGGTATTATGTAGCCCAGATCGTGCAGCAACACAGCGAATACAACTACCTGTTCAAAGTAAAACCAGGACTTACCAGTTGGGGCATGGTAAAGTTCGGCTATGCGTCCTCGGTAGAAGAGATGATCCAGCGCATGCCATTTGACCTGATGTACGTAGAGAATGTATCACTGCTGCTCGACCTGCGCATTATGATATTGACCCTGGCCACTATTTTAAAAGGAAAAGGAAAGTAGTGAATGGTGAATAGTCAATCGTGAATAGTCAATCGTGAATGAGAGCCTGATAATACAAAGAGCGTTTTTAGCTCGTCCAACTGTCTATATTTATCCATTTAGTATTTGATAATGGCGGTTTTATTTTGATCACCCGCTGTCATATCAACAAGAAGGTTTTAAACCAGCATACCCCATTCACGATTGACGATTCACTATTCGCCATTGACGATTGATTTTGACTGTTCCCTTTTTACCATGAAAACTCTTGAACCTGCATACTCCCATTCAAAATTGACGATTGACGATTGACTATTGACCATTCATTTCGACAGTCTCCTCTTATAAGCAAAAGCGCTTGCACCCGCCTACCCTATTGACTATTCACTATTCACCATTGGCGATTGATTTTGACTGTTCCCTTCTTACCATGAAAACTCCTGAACCTGCATACTCCCATTCACGATTGACGACTCATTTTGACTGTCACATTCCAGCCAGGAAAACGCTCGAACCTGAATACCCTATTGACGATTCACCATTCACTATTCACTATATCTTTTCTTTGGTTATATTTGATGAAAACACTGCATTATGAAGTCTGCCGGGTTACTGGTTCTGTTTAGTTTTTTTCGCTTGATGGCTGCTGCACAACAACCCTACTGGCAGCAACAGGTAAACTACAACATCGAAGTAACGCTTAATGATGTAGACCATTCCCTGGTGGGATCTGAAAAGATGGAATATTTTAATAACTCCGGCGACACCCTTCACTTTATCTGGATGCACTTATGGCTCAATGCATATAAAAACGACCGAACTGCTTTTACAGAACAGATGCTGAAAAATGGCAGTACGGATTTCTATTTCAGCAATGCAGAACAAAGAGGCTATATCAACCGGATGGTATTTAAGGTAGATGGCAGCATCGCCGTTACGGAAGATCATCCGCAGCACCAGGATATTGTAAAGATCCATCTTCCGCAACCATTGGCTCCTCACAAAAGTTGCATGGTGGAAACCCCCTTTCATGTAAAACTGCCTTACAATTTTTCGAGGGGCGGACATGTGGACCAATCTTACCAAATTACTCAATGGTATCCCAAGGCAGCCGTGTACGACAAAAAAGGCTGGCATGAAATGCCTTACCTCGACCAGGGCGAATTTTACAGCGACTTTGGTAACTATGAAGTAGCCATCACGCTGCCGGAAAATTATGTGGTAGCAGCTACAGGTGAATTGGTTGCTGAGAATAAATCCACTTTCTCCGTTGAAGAAAAAACGGTGAATAGTACAACGGTTATAAAAACAAAGAAACCATTCTTTCCATCAAAAAAAACTGCACCTGTTACCATCATTCCTTCTTCAAAAAACTTCAAAACACTTATCTATAAGCAAAACGATGTGATCGATTTTGCATGGTTTGCCGATAAAAATTTTGAGGTGAAAAAAGATACGCTGGCCCTTCCTTCCGGAAAGATCATCAATGTAGCGGCCTATTCACTGCCAGGAAAAAACGGAAAGAATTACTGGAAAAATGCAGTGAAGTATATTAAGAAAACGATTTTATCAAGAAGCCAGCTGGTAGGTGAATATCCTTACAATACCTGCACGGCGGTACAGGCTGAAACCAAGTACAGTGGCGGGATGGAATACCCTACCATCACGTTGATTGCAGGTGTAAAAAGTGAACGGGCTGCAGAAGGCGTGATAGCGCATGAGGTTGGCCACAACTGGTTTTACGGAATCCTGGCCAGCAATGAACGGGAGCATCCCTGGATGGACGAAGGCATGAACACTTATTACGATCTGTTTCGGTATGTATATGAACCAGCGATGCCCGATGTAAAAAAGAAAGGCGAAAGCAACCTGGTACAGCAACGGATGCCGGATAATTATGATGCATTCATGTTGAGGTATGCAGCATCGGAAAAAAGAGATCAACCCGTTGAAACTCCGTCTGAAAAATTTTCTGTTTTGAATTATGAATTGTCGGCTTATTACAAAGCAGGCAAATGGATGCAGTGGATTGAAAATAATTTGGGCAGGAACAATTTTGACAGTTGCATGAGAGCGTATTACCAGCAGTGGAAATTCAGGCACCCCTGCCCGGAAGATTTCAAAGCCGTTTTTGAAAACGTAAGTAAAAAGAACCTGGAAGAAGAATTCCTGGGCCTGGCAACAGATTCAAAGGGAGTGAAGTTTAATTCAGACAACAATGTGCAAATACTCAATACACCCTTTAATAAAGAAATAACCAATTCATCAAACCGTAAAACAAAGATCGCCTCCTTCTTCTCTTTTAAAGATACCGACAAATACAAATACCTTTTTGTAACACCTGTTATTGGAGTTAATTTATATGATAAAGCAATGGTTGGATTAGCTGTACACAACTATACATTGCCTGCTGAAAAAATCCAGTTCTTTTTAGCAGGCATGTATGCCACAGGCAGCAAGCAACTGAATGGGATTGGCACACTCAACTACCACTGGTTTCCGAAAAATGATTTTCAAAAGATAGAGATCGGCTTAAACGGCTCCCGTTTCTCCAGCAACCATAGCCTGGACACAACCGGGAAAAAAATATTTGAGAATTATTACAGGGTAGTGCCATTTGTAAAATTTCATTTCAGGCATGCCCCAGGCAGTAATCTTGCCAGCTCTATCGATATACGTTCCTTCATTATTGGCGAGAAATCATTCAGCAACCAGGACGATAATTTTCGCCCAAGAGATTTCAAAAAAACAACCCGTTATGTCAATCAACTGAGTTTTACTGTTGAGAACAGCAGGGTATTGTATCCATACAATTATCAATTGCAAGTTCAGCAGGGCGATGGTTTTTACCGGGTAAATGCAAGCGGGAATTATTTTTTCAATTATGCCAAAGGTGGCGGCATGAATGTGCGGCTATTCGCCGCCAAGTTCGGATATATAGGAGGCATCAACAGCACCGCTTATTTATACCAGCCCAAATTACTGGCAGGTAATGGTACAGACGATTACACCAACAGCAGTTATTTTATGGGCCGCACTGCCTCCAGCGGTTATGATGAAAATATTCCTTTAAAAAATGGAGGCCTTCCGGCACAGCAGGTAATGATACAAAATACCGGCGGCCTTAAACTGCGTATGGATACTTACGGCATTGTACAGGGTTATTCTGATAATTGGGTAGCTGCTGTTAATATCAGCAGCACGCTGCCGGCGAAACTACTCCCGGTGAAACTTCCATTAAAAGTATTTTTTGATGCAGGCAGTTATGCAGAAGCCTGGGATAAGCTCAATGAATCGCCCAGGTTTTTATACGTGGGTGGATTGCAATTGTCCGTATTTAAAAATGTACTGAATATTTATGTGCCCTTGATTTACAGCAAGCTGATAAAAGAACAACTGCAAACAAATGCGGAAGACAATAAATTCTTTAAAAAGATCACTTTCAGTATCGACCTGCAAAACCTCACGCTGAAAAAAATCTTCCCTCAATTCGCATTTTAACCGTGGCCATCATTTATGTACCATACGAGCATATTGACAAAGAGCAATGGGATGCCTGTATTGACTCGGCCGGCAACAGCCTGCTGTATGCCCGGAGCAGCTACCTCGACTGCATGGCAGAACAATGGGATGCACTGGTGCTGGATGATTACAAGGCTGTAATGCCGCTCACCTGGCGAAAAAAATATGGGATCTGTTATTTATACCAGCCTTATTTTACCGCCTGCCTGGGCGTTTTTGGAAAAGGGATCGATGCCGCTTTACTCAACGATTTCCTCCAGCACATCCCGGCAAAATTCAAATATTTAGACATCTACCTCAACCACGGCAATTTTTTCCAGTTAAAAGATTTTCAACTGTATGAAAGAATGAATTATGTACTGGCACTGCAGGAACCGTATGAAAAGTTATTCAATGATTTCCGGGACAATATCAAACGCAATATTAAAAAATCGGAAAAGCTGAACTGTGTTGTGCAAAAAGATTTCCCGGTAGAGGAGGTGATCAGGCTGGCAACCGAACAGTCAAGGGATTTTGCAAAACTCGGCGAACATGATTTTGGAAAATTTAAAAAATTGTATCACCTGCTGCATGCGAAACAACAGGCCATCACATATGGCGTTTTCAGCAGCACCAACGAACTGCTGGCCTCCTGCGTACTCTTCATATCCCGCCAAAGGCTGTATTATATTTTAGTGGGCAATCATCCCAATGGCAAAACGATCGGTGCTTCACACACATTGATCAATGCGATCATTAAAGACCATGCCGGCAAAAACTGTTTGCTTGATTTTGAAGGGAGTGATATCCCGAGTCTTGCATTTTTCTACAGCAGTTTTGGCGCTGCCGAAGAAAAATACCCGGCATTACGATTCAACCGACTGCCACGCCTGCTGCGGTTCTTAAAAAAATAAATATCGCCAGCCGCTTGGCGGCAGGATAATAAGAATCTCAAAAGTTATTTATGAAACGAGTTTCCACAATATTTCTCCGGGGAGTAATTGGGCTATTTGCCATTGCGGCGCTGGCTTTTATGATCAAATTTCCCTCAATGGAAGGGAGAGCCGCACACCTGGACTTATGGCGCATATACACAGACCCATTCATATTATATTCCTATGCTGCTTCCATTCCATTTTATGTTGCGCTGTATAAAGCATTCAAATTACTGGGTTATATCGGGCAAAACAAAGCGTTTTCGGTCGGCTCAGCCAGTGCTGTAAAAAGTATTAAGCACTGCGCATTCATGCTGAGCATCTTAATTGGAATGACGGGATTATACATCAGGATCTTCCACCATAAAAATGACGATCCCGCAGGTTTTATTGTTATTTGCACCCTGGCAACTTTTCTGTGTCTCGTTGTTGCCGCTGCCACTACTGTATTTGAAAAAATTATCCAAAATGGTATCGAGATAAAATCAGTGAATGAACAATTACAGGAGCAATTAAAAAAATAGTTTACATATTCTTGTCACTATTGATGTTATTTTTTTGCGAACCTGTTATTTAGTTTCGGCAAAATGTTCTATCACTGGTAAAAAATTGACATTAGCAATTGGATTGTGCTTTTGATTCAGCACTGCCCGGTTAGCATCAATATCTTTACTATCCCTCCAGCAGTTTCCCTGCAATGAGCAGGTCGGTTGGTTTGGTGATCTTGATATTGTTCTCCTCTCCTTCTACCAGGTGTACTTTTAAACCAAATGCTTCCACCACGGTAGCTTCATCGGTAAACTTATCTTTGAAGTCAATTTTAAAGGCCGGTAATAATATCTTACTGTGAAAGGTTTGCGGCGTTTGTACCAGTTTTACATGGCTTCGCTCCACGGCTTCATTCTCTTCGCCTTTTAACATCCGCACACTGTCTTTGCAATCGATCACAGGTATCGCAGATCCATGTTCGGTGGCTGCATCATGACAACGCAAGATGAGTTCCGTGCTTAGTAAACAACGAACACCATCATGTACAAAAATGATACTTTCTTCCGTGATCAACTGGAGCCCGTTTTGAACAGAGTGAAACCTTGTTCTGCCACCGGCTGTAATTTTAATACGGTTGTAATTAAAGTAAGCATCAATGATCTCCTGCCCTGCTGCAATATATTCTTCCGGCAATACAAGAATCACCTGGAGATCTTTATAGGCTTTTAAAAACCGGTCGATGGTATAATACAGAACAGGTTTGCCATTCAGCAACAAAAACTGTTTCGGCAAGGCTGTATTCATTCTTGTGCCGCTGCCGCCGGCCACTATCACTGCAATTTTTTTCATAAATTAAACCGGCCGCCCCTGCAGGACTCAGCCATTAAAATGTTATTATACTTTTTTTCAAACAGATCAACTCATTCATAAAAATAAGTTCACTGATAAAATATATTGTACGCTGCAATATATGCAACTAACCATGAGGCAATACGATAGTTAAAAAGTCAACACTCAAAATTGAAAATTCAAAACGCTCAACTTCTTACCTGATCACTCATCACTCATAACTCATAACTTATAATTTTAAATTCTTAATTCACAATTCAAAAAACTCCTAACTCCCTTCCTCTCCATAAATCGCTACCAGCTCCAGTCCTTCGCTATCTTTAGCAGCACGGTACATACCGGCACTGTTGAACAGCATGGCCAGGTTGCCTGCTGCATCTACACCGATCATGCCGCCTTCACCTTCAATGGCTACCAGTTTTTTATTGACTACTTCATCCATGGCCTGTTGTAAACTCAGTCCTTTGTATTCGATCATACAACTTACATCATAAGCAGCAACGGCTTTAATAAATGGCTCACCATGCCCGGTACAACTGATGGCGCAGGTGCGGTTATTGGCATAGGTGCCAGCGCCAATTACGGGCGTATCGCCGATACGGCCATAATTTTTATTCGTCATTCCCCCGGTGCTGGTTGCTGCTGCAATATTGCCATCCTGGTCACAGGCCACCGCCCCCACCGTTCCAAATTTCTTTTCTTTGAGTAATGGATCCTGTGTTGAATGATCCAGCGCATAGGCATCTGTTTCTTTCATTTGCTGCCATTGATCGTAACGGAACTGGCTGAAAAAATAATCATCCTGTTCTACCTTCATTCCCTGCTGCGATGCAAAATCATTGGCACCGGCGCCGCTTAAAAAAACATGATTGCTGTTGAGCATTACTTTTTCTGCCAGCAACACCGGGTTGCGAATGTTCTTTACTCCTGCCACTGCACCCGCTGCAAGGTCTTTCCCATTCATGATAGAAGCATCCATTTCGTGGGTGCCGGTTTTTGTAAACACGCTGCCACGACCGGCATTGAACAGGATATTGTTTTCCAGTACTACAACAGCGGCTTTTACAGCTTCCAGCGCAGCCCCACCGTGCTGCAGTATTTCATAGCCCTTTTGCAACGCTTCTTCCAGGCCTGAACGATAGGCTTTTTCCAGTTCCGGTGTCATTGCTGCTTTTAAAATGGTGCCGGCTCCCCCGTGAATGGCGATCGAAATTTTTTGCATCGTAGCTTTTTTATTCAGCGCCGAAATTAGCCAATAATGGAGAGATTAAATTCTCCCCCACAAGACTAATTTTCAGGAGTCAATAAAGGGTAGTTCTTAGTTAAATGATATTTAACAAAATAGTTTTCCCCAGGATGCAACTCATTTGGGTAGTGCCCTGTCTTTCCGCCGTACCGATCAATTACCCTCTAAAAGCTGCATTATGTTATCAAATTATTTTTATCATGATCAAGCATTGGTACGCATTGTATACCAAACCACAGCAGGAGCAAAAAGTGACTGCTGCATTATCAAAAAAAGGCATTGAAAGCTTTTGCCCATTAACTACAACGGGTGTTTATAAAGGCTTCGGAAAAAAGATCCATCTTCAGCCGTTGTTTCCCTCTTTCGTGTTTGTGCATATTTCAGAATCACAACTGGCAATGGTTCGCCAGGTGAGCGATGTGATCAATTTTATGTTCTGGTTGGGAAAACCCGCCACCATCCCTGCAGCGGAATTAAAGTGCATCCGGCAGTTTACGGCCCTGCATAAGAACATTACTGTTGTGAGAACGGGTATTGTGAAGAATGCGCTGGCTGCAACTACACATGAAACTTCACAAAATGCTTTTAGTGGCCTGTTAAGCGTACAAAAAACAATCACCAAACTGTCATTACCATCATTAGGTTATATGCTGACCGCTGAAACTACTACACCTGCCGGCATATTGCATAACACCTATGAAACAAACAGCGTTGTTTAATTTTTCCCGTTATCCCGCAACAGTAATTCTCCCTATAAAAAAAATCACAGGTGTTCCCTGTGATTTTTTATGCGTTGAATAGTTGTTTATTGAACAGTAAGTGTACCCGGCACTACCAGGTTCTTGCCAGTCATTACAGTAAGTGTGGCTCCTGCCGAAATGGTTTGTGCAACATTGAGTGTACACACACCCCCCACCGCATGATCGATCACGATTGAAGCACCCGAAGGAAGACTTGAAGGTGGTACTGTATTGTTTGACCAATTGGCCGCATCGCTCCAGTTACCGGTGCCAGTAAAAGTGTAAACAATCGCCAGCGGCGTTGCCGTTGTAGTACAATTACTGCCGGAGCCACCGTTGATATTTAAACCCCAGCCGGTAAGATTACCACCACTCCCTGCATTGTTATCTTTTACTACGAGCGTCCAGGTACCAGCGCTGTTGCGGCCATTGAAAAAAGACAAGAGGTTGGTGGGTTTGCCAGTTACGCCACCGGTGGGCGGACATGCAACGGCAGCAGCAGCCTGGTCATCAAGATTGATATTATAACCGGAGTTGCCTGAGCCTGCACATACCTGGTTCAATACAACAACACTGTCGCCATTGGGCGCTTTCAGGATAAAAGTCAGGTCATTCACCCTGTTATGCGTTGCAGTTAGGCCGATGATATTAAGATCGGTAATGACAGCGCCGGCTGCAGCAGGGATGGTAAGTGTTGACGTGATCCTTGGTGTGCCGTTGGCAGGAATGGTAACCGGAACATTGGTACTGGTTCTGCAGGAACTTAATCCTGTTCTGAAACGGTTAGAAACAGCCGAAGGGCTCCCGGTTCCACAACTGGTCACCGCCCTCACCCGCCAAAAATAGGTAGTGTTTTCCTGTAAGGCAGATGCAAGTGTATAAGGCAACGAAGTAATATTCGGTATGGCTTGCTGACCAGAAGAGAAATCGCTCACCGTTGCTATTTCCAGGGTATAGGAAGAAGCACTGGGAACAGGTGTCCAGTTAAAAGTTGGAGTAGTGGAAAGGCCCGTTGAATCGACACCCGGCGCTGATAAGGCAGCCGGGGCCGCCGTGCCAACAATAAACTGGATATCGACGGTTTTTGTAATGGTACCCCCGGTGGCAGTGACTCTTATGGTATAAGTGCCGGGTGCCAGTGAGTTGGTATTATTCAAGGTTACGCTGGTGCTGTCTCCGGCAGAAATGGTACTGGATCCAAAACTAACGGTGGTACCTGCAGGATTCAGGCTGGCGGATAAATTGATGAAATTGAAAAAACTTCCCAATGCACCTGTTAACAATGTGGCACTGCCACTATTAGCTGAACACACAGACACGGGATCCGGATTGTTCAACGCAAAAGAGGCGCTGGTTGCATTTTGTATCCTGAAATTACTGTTGGATATATCATAAAAAACATTACCCACGGCAGCAATCCTGATACGTGATTGCGCAGATATATTATTTGGCACCTGTATTTCCTGCGAACCATCATTGGGTGTATTGGCCATCAGTGTAATGGGAAAGGTATTGCCACCATCTGAAGAAAGTTGAATATCCACATTTGAACAATTAATGGGAGCACCTTGGGTGCCGGATGGGTCCCAGGTAACTGTTTTAAAGTCATTCACACTCCATATTACACCCGATGCTGTTGGATAGGTAACGGTAAACGGACCTGAATTACCCGCAACTGTAATGGCCGCCTCATCCGAACAAACGCCTCCGCCGGCTGCATGGTTATCTCTCGCTGTAAGCCTGAAATGCATGGTTCTTGCATAGGAAGGAAGCAATTCTCCCAAGCTGGTTGTATTATTAATTACATCGGATAGTTTAGGAAAATACCTGGTACCGGTGATAGCAGTGTCGAAAGACCTGAACAGGGGAGCATTTCCCGAAGGCGACGTGGAGGTACCATTAGGACCTCCCACATCAATTTGTTCCCATGCATAACTGATTGCTGCAGGCGGATCATTGGCATCTGTTGCCGAGCCCGATAAAACAAACGGGGTTGATTTGGGGATCGTATAGTCACTTCCGGCAGTTACCACCGGCGGTGTATTACCGGTAGCAGTAACCGCTCCGCAACTGCTGCCTGATATGCTGTAGGCAACAATATTATCATAACTCACTGCATGAAAGAACGGGATGCTGTGCTGTGCAAGGTTCTCACTGCCGCATACCCCGGCATATGCCATAATGGTTACGCCGCTGCCCGGCTCTGCATTTTGATCCGGGGCTGCAACGCCGCACGCATTTGCATTATTAAAAGTATGGCTTGCATTAAACTGGTGTCCCATTTCATGCGCTACAAAATCGATGTCATAAGCATCTCCCACCGGGGAAGGTGAACCTGTAACTCCCTGCGCTTTGATTCCGGGTATGCAAACACAACCCAGCACAGCGATCCCTCCGGCCCCGGTACTAAAGGTGTGCCCAATATCATAATTGGCACTGCCGATACGCTGGTCTATCTGGGTTTGACTTTCTCCCAATAATGATTGACCATTATTATTGGCAGTGAAAGGATCAGTAGCAGGATTGGGAAAAAGTACCAGTGTATCGTTGGCCACCAATACCAATCGTATAGCAACCTCCTTTTCATATACGCCGTTCACCCTGTTCACACTAAGAACGACCTTTGATAGTATCTGTGCCTTTGTTGGATAAGAAGGGGCCGTTATGCCCGTTGCTGCAGCCGCATATTCGCCTGTACAGGCGAGTGCAAGCCGGTAGGTACGGAGCTGTGTGCCTACGCAGGTAGCCGCCAGCACATTATCCGGAGACAATCTTGCGGCCGCATTTTTAATAGAGTTTTCTTTTGGCATCAACTCCTGGAAGGCGTCTTTTTTTTTGTGATCCGCTTTATAGTAGGAGATGTAATTGGTTACTGTTTTTTGATCATAAGGATCGATCAATGATTGGCCTTTGGCAGGTGAAAGGATCATGGCATGAAAACCAAATTCCGTCCAGTCTAATTTAATGGTGGCCGTACGGTCATCAATACCCTGTCCGGTAAAGGTTTTAATATTTGGATAGGCAGCCGCTAATTCCGGGGCCATGGCAGCACTTTCCCAAATATGAAACCTGGCCATGGAACCATCCGGCATCGGCAACAGGATCACAGGCGCATTATTTCTGTCAGTAATATTCTGTTCTGAAGGAAGGCTGCGGAGAAACGGCAACATGCCTGCGGTATCCAGTTGCAGCGTCCTGTATTTTTCCGGGATGATCACTCTTTGCTGACCCGCCTTTTTCATAGCCGGCTCAGCCGCATCTGTAAAAAAACTTTGTTGTGCATAGCCGGTATAAAAACAAAGGGAAACGGTAAGCGTTAAAAAGAACCTGGTAAAAATGAGCTTCATTGTAAAACAGTTTTTTAATATTGGATGTTTCAGGTGTAATGATGTCTGTTGGCAGAACCTTCTGCCCTGCGAATTGAGTTTTTTAAAAAATATGGCCTGTAAAAATAGCAAAAAGCCCCGATTTTAGCAGCATTGAGCTTGTTAACAACCTGTTGCCGCCACCGTTATACAAAAACCGGGCTAATTTTTCAGCAACAAAAACAGTTTTTCGCTGATCTCTTTCGCTTTGGAAAATATCATAAAATGGGTACCGCCTTTTATCACGGTATCGGGCTGTACGTTTCTTAAGGGGAAAATCCGGTCGGCATCGCCATGAATATGATACAGGGAAGCCGGTTTCCAGTCGTTTTTCCAGTTGAGGATGGTATTGATGGACCAGTGCAGGTAATCGGGCGCCACCATTTTACGGTATCGCCGTACAATTTCTTTTTCCTCCGGCGTTGTGGCACCAATATGGTAATCCTGTATCGGCTGCATTAAGGTGGAGGAAGAACGAATGGGAAGCAGTTTATTCAATTTGAACCGTCCGGCGGTACGCATCCACCACGGCAAATGTTTGAAAGTAGGTACGCTTGACACAAGGATCACTTTATCTACCTTAATGAGTTTGGCGATCTCGATACACATGATGCCGCCAAAGGAAAGCCCCATCAAAATGGGATGCTCCTCTTTTACCACCCCGGCCATCCGCCTTGCATATTTGTCAATCGATTCATTTTTTTCCGGCGTTAACCAGTGAATAAATTCAAGTTGATAG
>APMI01008536.1_pt1 | contig 32679 bp, 49 predicted proteins | sample 667938 | NCBI WGS metagenome assembly APMI01 (sample SAMN01084076, study PRJNA167559) | wastewater metagenome | biome: Wastewater | place: Denmark: Ejby Moelle, Odense | collected 2011-11-28
GCCCGGAGCGCCAGGAGCCCTGCCGCAACGTCCTTCCAACTAACGATGGGGCGGGGTGTCCCTGACGAAAGGTCTGTGCGTGTTGCTGATATTCGTTCGTAAAGTTCGTGTTGCCGCGGGATTGCCCCGTGGTTTTGCACGTCTTGCGTTCGACGCACCCATTCGATTCTCCGCCCCTCATCCCGGAGAGTCCTCGTGTCCTCGAACGTCCTAGCTCTATCCGCCGGTAGCGAATCCGCGCTCGCCGCGCTGCAAGTCATTCGCCGCAACGGCGCTGTCGTTGAATTCAACCCCGAGAAAATTTCGGTTGCCATGACCAAGGCCTTCCTGGCCGTTGAGGGCAGCCAGAGCGCGGTGTCATCCCGCGTGCGCGAGGTGGTGGCGCGGCTCACCGATGCCGTCATTCGCTCCTTGACGCGCCGCCTGCCGGACGGAGGAACTGTCCAAATCGAGGACATTCAGGACCAAGTCGAACTCGCGTTGATGCGTTCTGGTGAGCATGATGTTGCCCGGGCCTACGTGCTGTACCGAGAGCGCCGTTCCGCCGAGCGCACAGCGTTGCTTGAAGTCGCCGGCGCTCCTAAGCTTCATGTCACCGTCGACGGCCAGCTCCTTCCACTCGATGTCGCTGCATTGCTGAAAGTCTGCGAAGCCGCCTGTGTTGGCCTAGAGGAAGTTTCGCCCCACACCATCCTCGACCATGCGCTAAAGAACCTCTACGACGGCGTGGCCATGGCCGATGTACACCAGGCCCTCATCCTCGCTGCGCGCACCCTGATTGAGCGGGAGCCCGACTACAACTATGCGACCGCCCACCTGTTGTTGGCCAGCCTGACGGAAGAAGTTATTGGCCATGCTATCGCACCGGAGACACAGTCCCAGGTCACCACGGAATATCTGCCTACCTTTATCAAGCGTGGCATTTCCGCCGAGTTGCTCGACCCGCGCCTGGTCAGTTATGACCTGGAACGCCTGGCTACTGCGCTAAAACCAGAACGTGACCACCTGTTCGGCTATCTTGGCCTGCAAACGCTCTATGACCGCTACTTCCTGCACATCGAAGGCCGTCGCATCGAGCTCCCACAAATCTTCTTCATGCGGGTGGCCATGGGCCTGGCGCTCAACGAAATCGACCGTGAAGCCCGCGCCATCGAGTTCTATGACCTGATTTCCAGCTTTGATTTCATGTGCTCGACGCCGACGCTGTTCAACAGCGGGACACTGCATTCGCAACTGTCATCCTGCTACCTGACCACCGTGGGCGACGACCTTGAGAGCATCTACCAGTCCATCAAGGAAAATGCCCTGCTGCAAAAGTACGCCGGTGGACTCGGCAACGACTGGACACCGGTCCGCGCACTCGGCAGCCGCATCAAGGGTACCAATGGCCAGAGCCAGGGCGTGATTCCCTTCCTCAAGGTGGTCAATGACACCGCGGTAGCGGTGAATCAAGGGGGGAAACGGAAGGGTGCGGTCTGCGCCTATCTGGAAACCTGGCACCTCGACATCGAGGAATTCCTCGACCTGCGCAAGAACACCGGGGATGAGCGCCGTCGTACCCACGACATGAACACCGCCAACTGGATTCCCGACCTGTTCATGAAGCGGGTCATGGAAAGCGGCGAATGGACGCTGTTCTCGCCGGTGAACGTACCGGACCTGCACGAAAAATTCGGCGCCGAATTCGAAGCCGCCTACATGGGCTACGAAGCGCTGGCAGCGACCGGGCAGCTGAAAGCGCACAAGAAAATTCCCGCCGTGCAACTCTGGCGCAAGATGCTGACCATGCTGTTCGAGACCGGCCACCCCTGGATTACCTTCAAGGATGCCTGCAACCTGCGCTCGCCGCAGCAGCATGTCGGTGTCGTGCATAGCTCCAACCTCTGTACCGAAATCACGCTGAACACCTCGGACTCGGAAACGGCGGTCTGCAACCTGGGTTCGGTGAATCTCCTCGCCCACCTCAAGAATGGCGAGCTCGACCAAGAAAAACTGTCACGTACGGTTCGCATCGCCCTGCGCATGCTCGACAACGTCGTCGACATCAACTTCTACGCCACGCCTAAAGCGCGCAATGCCAACCTGCGCCATCGCCCGGTCGGCATGGGCATCATGGGCTTCACCGACTGCCTGTATCAACTTGGCCTGCCTTACGCATCAGAAGCCGCCGTTGAATTTGCCGACCGCAGCATGGAAGCGGTTTGCTATCAGGCCTACTGGGCATCAACGCTACTGGCCGAAGAACGTGGACGCTATTCCAGCTTCACCGGCAGCCTGTGGGACAAAGGCATCCTGCCGCTCGATTCGATCGATTTGCTGGAAGCTGGCCGAGGTGGCTATCTGGAAACCAACCGTGATGCCACGCTTGATTGGGCTGCGCTAAAACAGCGCATCGCCACCTATGGCATGCGCAATTCCAACTGCGTCGCCATCGCCCCGACGGCCACCATTTCCAACATTGTCGGTGTCTCGGCCAGTATCGAGCCGAGCTATCAGAACATCTATGTGAAGTCGAACCTGTCCGGCGAATTCACCGTGGTCAATGAAGCCCTGGTGCGCGACCTGAAGGCGCTGGACCTCTGGGATGAAGTGATGGTCTCCGACCTCAAGTATTTCGATGGCTCCTTGGCACGCATCGACCGCATTCCCGACGAACTGAAAACCCGCTACGCCACCGCCTTTGAAATTGACCCGACCTGGCTCATCGAGGCTGCGGCTCGTCGACAAAAATGGATTGACCAAGCCCAGTCGCTCAACCTGTATCTTGCCCTGCCATCCGGCAAGAAACTGGACGAAATCTACAAGCTGGCCTGGGTGCGCGGCTTGAAGACGACCTACTATCTGCGCACGCTGGGTGCCAGCCAGGCCGAAAAGTCTGGCGGGCGGGATGATGCCATTCCGCAGGAGGAGCCCAAATTCTGTAGCATCGACAATCCGGAATGCGAGGCCTGCCAATGAGCGCGCTCCGTTTTGATGACTGGGATTTGCCAGTACCGCAAGCAACACGGGCGATGCCAGCAGCCACGCAGGCAAGTGCGGGCGGTGTCGAGCCCCCCGGGCCAGGCTTGACGGTTCCAGGTAGCCAGGCCACGGCGTCCATTCCACTGGGGCTGGCCCCCATCAATGCGGCCGACAAGCGCATCGTCAATGGCAAGGCCGACATCAACCAGTTGGCGCCGTTCAAGTACCCCTGGGCCTGGGAGTTCTTCCTGAAAGCCAACCGCAACCACTGGACGCCGCTGGAAATCGGCATGGCGCAAGATGTGCACGACTATCACCACAAGCTGACCGGCGCCGAGCGCCATGTCTTCGAGAACGTGCTGGCGTACCTGACGACCTCGGACATCCTGGCCATGCGCAACATCGGCCTGGCGGTCATGGAGAAGATGAGTGCGCCCGAGTTGCAGATTTACCAGGCCCGGCAGGTCTATGAAGAAGCCCTTCACACCTGGACCTACCAGCATTGCATTGAAAGCATCGGCCTCGACCAGCAGGAAATCTACAACCGTTATCGTGTCGTTCCGGAGATTCACGGCAAGATTCAGCTGGCCAATCGTCGTCTGGAAAAAGTGCTGCGCTCGGACTTCGACCTGACCGACCGCGCCAACCTGCATGAATTCGCCCTCTCCTATTTCTTCTTCGCAGTGATTTTTGAGGGGTGCTGGTTCTACAACGGCTTTACGCCGATATTCGCCCTCCAGCGGCGAGGACTGATGAAGGGCGCTGCCGAGCAACTTCAGTACATCATGCGCGACGAAGTGATGCACTGCGCCTTCGGCATTCGCGTCATTCGAGAATTGCTCAAGGAAGAAGGACTCGCCCTCGACCCTGAAGCGCTACGCACCCTATGGGATGAAGCCGAAGCGGCCGAAACCGCTTACGCCAGCTATATCTTGCGTGACCCCATTCTGGGGTACAACGCCGAATTGCACGTCCAGCAGTTCCGTTTCATCGCCAACCGCCGGGCACGACAAGTGGGAGTTGCCGAACCGTTCCCCGGTGCCGAGAATGTCTTGCCCTGGCTGGACGAGCAGGCCAATCTGCGCAAGGAGAAGAACTTCTTTGAAACCCGGGTCACCGAGTACCAGACGGGTGGCGCACTGGCTTGGGAGTGATGCAGGTACCCCTGTTCGGAGAACCGTTCAGGGTGACGACTGGTGAACGGCCAGCCGTCCTCGCTCATCTACTGCAACTGAGTGCCGATGACCGTTACGGACGTTTTGCGACATCACTATCGGATAACGGTATTGAAGCTTACGTCGCACGTATCGACTTCGCACGAGACATCGGCGTAGCGACCGCTGGAAACAATGGTCAGGTAACCGGGTTCATTCACCTGGCGGTCTATGGTGACAGTGCAGAACTTGGTGCCAGCGTCGGTGCTCGGTGGCGGCGACAAGGTATTGCCCGGCAATTGTTCTCGGGAGCAGTTGAACTTGCGCTGATGGGCGGAATCCGTGAAATCCACTTGGCTACCGGTCATCCGGTGGCCAAGCGGATATTTGCTGGAATGGGATACCCATGTCTGCTTCGAGCAAGTTATCCAAGAGGAGTTGTCGAATTGAAGGTTCAGCCCATCAGTGACCGCTTAGCTATTGGCAGCGGACCGTAGGTTGCCGGAATGTCTAGTTCCGCTTTGGGCACGATGCTGTCAGTGAAGCAGAGATTTCATCAGCATAGCCATCTTGCGAAGTTGACGCGTTGCAGCATAAGGCGAGAAGTTCTAAAACAAGAATTTCCAACCACTGTGCCTGATATACCCGAAGCAATTTAACGATCGATTCCAACCAGGTCATGAGTTTGATGATGATCAGAATTTTCAGCCAACTTAGTGATTTCCAACCTCAGAATGCATATAGCCGTTAAAAGCAGGGATGTCATGACGCCTGCGGTTTCCGTCCAGCCCAACGAGAGGCGATTGTGGCATCATCTGATCTGTTGGTGGGTTGCCGCCAATATTCCGCGTCACGGGTTGCCGGGACGTACTGAACCACCTTTACCCGTTGGGGTAACTGGAGATTGCCATGAAGCTTAGCATCGACCCGATGGCGCCTGCCCGCGTCGTCATTCCTGTCCGCTTGCACATCCGTGCCGAGGATTTGCCCGCTTATCAAGCGGCCACGCTTTCCCATCGTACCTTTGTCGACGCCACGCTCGACCTTGGTCCAGAAGATTTTCCAAGTGATCGGGCGCGGTTGGCGGCCCGCGATCTGGCGGCCTTGCTGCGCAGTGAAAACACTCGGGACAGCCATCATTGTTACGACTCGGACGGCAAACCCGTTGTCGCCGGCATGCTGGTCATTGAGATTGCTTACCCGTTTGACGAAGCTGATATTCGCCAAGCGGCCATTGATTTAGTGGGCGCGACGCTGGTGCAGCGGGATTTCGTGGCATCTGCCTTTACCGCCTTCGATCCGTGGACGAAACAGGTGGAATCGGCGTTTCGTACAACGACCAAGGCTCTGCTCAAGACCCACAAGAAGGCCTTGGCGCAGTTCGAGGCATTGCAGTCGCGTCGGAAGGTTGCCGTCAAACAATTGGAACGGGATGAGCTTCAGTCCTTTGTGACTGCGTATCGGGATCTAGCCAGGGAATTCCCATGCGAAGATGATCTTCAGTCGGCTTTGGCGCATGTTGTCCCATCGGAAAATCTGCCTTTTCAGGCGAAGTATCTGACCATGAGGCTTCATTCCAGCCACTGGATGTCGGTATTTAGCATGGACCATTCGGCCACCACCCGCACGGCCAGTTCGGAGCCCTCCGTGACCATCGCCATTCATGTGATCGGGGCCGACAATTCCATCATGGACAGAAAGCCGAGTTTGGGTTGTCGGATGACCGTTGAAGGCAGCCTCATCGAACGTCAGGAAAAAACTGTGGATTTGGAATTCTCGGATCTTGAACCGTTGATGGCGGCCGTTTATCAGGTCCAGGAAGACTGGGGCAAGTATGGCAAGCATTTCGATGAGGACAGGATTCCGGGCGATATTGTCGAGGCCTTTAAGCGGATTGAAGCAAAAGCGATCGCCGACGAAATGGCGGCATGGATTATGGCCCACGGATCTCCGTCGCTGAAACTGGGTCACGAACAAGGGTTTTCGATGACGCGCCAGTATCGGTTTGAGCGGGGTCAGTCCGTCCTGTCGAATCTGCTCAAACCGTACCCGGGCTGGGGGCTCGTGTTAGCCGGCGATTTCGCGGACGGTACACGTTCTGCCGAGAAGGCCAGCCCATCCGCCCGTGCGCTGAATGTGCTGGTCGGCCTCAAGGGCTTTGCGCCCGGCGCGACGATTCGCTATTCGGCTTCTCTCACGGAGGAAATCTTGCCCGAGGACGGTGAGTATCTTTGGCTACCGGAGGATCAATGCTTCCCCGATGCGCCGGGTGTCGCCATCTGCTGGCCACTGCCGGCGCCGATGAAGAAAGGCCCGAAGCGGCGTCCCTAAGCAGCGCAGAGATCGTGCCCGATACCCGGCCTGGTCCGGGTATTTTTTCGTCAGCAATTTGGCGGGCAAATACGGATGTCTTGACGCCTTTGAACTCCGTTCGCCGGCGATCCGCAGTCGATTGCGACCGCTGCGCAGATACTTCAAATACACTCGCTCCCCGTGATCCAACACGAACAGAAAGTGATTGTCATGCTTGTCCAAAGTCGTTTGCAGTGGAACGATTCACCAATGTCTTTTGATGCACGGATGTCTTGAGTCCTTTTGTTGGGACACAGAATGCCAAATCAAGGAGTGTTTGAAAGGCAGGCCTGCAGCGGCGATATACTGGACAGACACCAAACCTCTCTGCCGGAAACCCACATGGACAGAAGCGACACCAAACTGATGGACCTGCCCACTGCATCCCTTATGGAGCGCGTGGAAGATCTCGAAAAACGGACGCTACGGATGCGACCGAACAACTTCAACGAACTGTACGCAGCGTCTGTTGCTAAAGGAGAGGATCGGGTTATCTGTGAGCAGGGCTTCAAGCTCCTACCGCGCAGCTTGACCGAGCTAATCAGCTTGTCATTGAGGGATGAGGGAAATGCGCTCATCGAGGAAACCCGCCAGATCAACAACCGTTATGCTGGCAGCACCATCCGCACTATGCAGGCGAACCTGGTTGGTGACCTTGAGGTAATAGACCTCAAAGATCGCCTTCTTGATTGGGCTGAACGAGTAGCGAAGACAGTACTTTTCAAGGTGCGCCGCCAAATCAGCCAGTCCCCGATCGACACCTACGCAAAGCTCTACCAAACTTTCATTCATGAAATCGATGTCACCATCGCACACGGCGAACATCACATGTATTCGCTGGTGTGGTCGCCCACGATGGATTCGCTGCCATATTGGCTCATAGACGGTGTTTTCATTCAGACAGGGTTGATCTCAGGCTCATACGACAACAACAAGCCCGAGCGAACATTTCTGGTGGCCAGCAATTTCACTGGCAGCAATCGCCAGATGTTTCTTGTCCAGCAACAGCTCGAGCTTTACGGTTACGCGCCCACGGTCTACTCCCGAGATGTTGTTTTGACGCCCTTACTTCAGGCGCTTAAAACCGACAGGGCAACCCCGGCATTCAGTGAAATGAAGCGGATGATTGGCGTGTTTTTGGCGGACTTGCTGGAGGCATTTCCTTATCTGCTCACCTCAAAGCGAATCGGGAAGAACTGGTTCGCGATTCCCGGCGCGAACACCGTTGGGGCATTTGATTACACAGCCAATAACGGTTTTGGCCGCTTTTTCTTGTCAGACAGCACCGAGAGGTTGACGCGGGATCTTGAACGGGCGATGGGGTTAGGAATTCTCGAAGCAAGGTTTGACGGGGGCATCGCCTTTTATCCCTTTCCGTGGATGACCCTGGAGCGACTCTTTGGAGAAGAGGATGGAACCCTGCTGACTTACTGGTTGTTCAAGCAGGCGCATGAACGGGTGGTGGTGAGCTACCTCAAGATCAATAGAGATTATCTGGACAAGAAAACAGGCCAACCCGCGCAGGACGCCGTCGAAGAAACGGAGGAAAACGATTATTTGCAGTACACGGAATGGGTGCGAGAAGCACAGGAACTAACACCAGCGGAGGCGTTGCATGTTGAAAGCAATGACGCACAGGGAATTCAGATACCGCAGATGCGTCGATCCAGGTTCTTCAAGCTCTTGGGTAACTGCGGGGTTTCCATTGAGCAAGGCAAGGGATCAGAGTTGAAGCTGCTCAAGGCAAATGCACACCCATTCAGGATGGGAAGTCACTATGGACCCAACCCAACTGTGCCGAGCTTTCTTATCGTGAATGTACTGAAGCGACTTCAGATAAGTCATGATGAGTGGCGAATAGCAATCACTCAGGCATCAAGCAACCCTGCCTAGCAACAGCAGCCAAACTTAATAAGCGGAGCAAGCTAGAGAGCCCCGCGCGCAAGAGTTAAATTGATGAGTAACTGACCTGGTTTAGACCTAAATATTAAGAAAAATCCAGTGCTTGAAGAGCGCTTCGGGTTTTGGGTACCCGGATTTTACACCCAACTTTCAGGTGTTTCAGGTACGGAAATCACCAACGTATTGGCTGCGCTTTCTGGTCAACAGGCGGCTTGCATTGGCATGGCGAACGTAGGATGATTGACGCATGCAAACGAGCCATCAAAACTCCCTGCGAGATATCACATTGGAAGCCGCCAAGCGCGAGCGCCAAGAAAAATCGCGGGCGCAGGTTCGTAATGGCGAACGCACGCAAGAAAGCCTGTTTCTGATTTCACCGGCACAGGCCAAAGCCGCGACGGTGCGCCATCGTGTTTTGAGCTTTGACTGAGATTCCGATCAGCCAAGAACTTTTGGCGATTGCCCTGTCAGATATCTCTCCTGAATCGGTGCTGGTTGGTGGGCAGGCTTTAGCCTTTTGGGTGTCACATTATGGTGTGGCGCTTCCCGCTCCAACAGTGTTGGTGGGCGCCATCAGCGATGATGCAGACATTCTGGGTGTGCGTAATGATATTGCCGCTATTGCCTCTAAAGTGCGAGGTGTGCCGTCCTATACGCCGCAGCACGCAATTTCGGCATTGGTGGGTCAAGTGACCATCCCGGTTGGTGCCGACGAATTCGTGAATGTGGACGTGTTGCACCGCCTTGTCGGCGTCGATGTTGGGAAAGTGAAGGAGCGTGCCTCAGAAGTTAAATTAGGCGGCACGCTCATTCGGGTCATGCACCCGATCGATGTATTGCAGAGCCGGATCGAGAATTTGGCGCAGCTTAAAGACAAACAAAACCCAGAGGGTATTGAACAAGCCAAGTTGTCACTCCTGGTGGTGGGTGCGTACATCCGCGAGTTGGCGGAGATGGATGAAGACGGCCAGCGGCATGCCAGCAAGGCCATCGAATACATCGTCGGTATTGCCAAGACGGGTGCGGGCAAATGCGGGGCAAAGGAATTTGGTTTGCGGTTCCTTGATGCGTTGCCAGGTTTTGTCATTACGTCGGAACGGTTCCAAACGATTCGCTGGCAGCAGATCGTCAAGGAAATTGAGACAGCAGCCGGCATGGCCATGGCCCCAAAGAAGGATCGCGGGCCATCCTGCGGCTAGTCGGTTTTCGCGAAACCTGGCGCCGGCTGAGAGCCGGTTTTTTTGTGCCCGAGTTCCCGTGAACGCCCCATGTCTTGCCTCCTTTGATCTCCGTTATTGGACATCAGTTTCCAACCCGACCCTACTCATTCCGAGTTTTGTCCGTCTGCTCGAAGCTCAATCAAGGGTAATTGCAAGTGAATAACTTCGCGTGTTACGCTTATTGAGTGGGCTCCCGGTCCGCTGACTCCGGACGGCAATTGCCGAGGTGCAGAACCCCTGGTGGGAAGGGTAACTAAGTAGGGCTGACCCCGAAGGTGAAGTATTGACGAACCCCGGTGCCGGCTTATGAGGTCGATGTGTCGCTAGTCTGGAATCCGGACCGGAATGTGCGGCAGTCGGTCGCAAGAGTCGCGCCTTTAGGAGTACGTCATGACTACACCCGCCGAGCCGGTAGATGCCGGCCTGCCTTTTCGTCCGGAATCGGCCGAACATTTCAAGGAGCTCGCCAAGAATGTGGCGTGGCTTTTTGCTCTTCCCCTACAAGAAACCCAAGAATGCTTGAGCCGAATCTACGGCTACGAGAACTTGCATGAATTGCAGGCCAATCTCGATAAGCCCGGCGAGCCCGGCCCATATCCATGGGAGTGGCGTAGAACTCAGGCACGAACAGACCGTTGCAGGGAAATGCTATTGGATAGCCTGGCCGGACACTACACGGACGCAAATCGGTTTTTAGACAGAATCGAGATGCTTAATGACATGGGGGTGTTTGACCCCCGTGAGGTAAGTCAGGACTTTTTCCGAGTCTTAAAGAAGCGCTTGGGAAAGGATAAAGGAGGTAGCCAGGCTTGGCCGACGCCGGCGCTGAAAGAATGGTTGGATGGCTTATTCGCGATCGACGGCACATATGATGTCGAACCATTGAAGGATCTCAAGCTCTATGGGGGGGATGCCTTTTCATCGCAACCGGCTGACCCGGAGTCAATGCTGCAATCCCTCCGTTCATACCTGGAACCGATGGTGTTTCTGCGCACAGCCCCAATGATGCGCGATCCGCATCCAGACTTGCCCAGTGATTGGGGAGATATTCTTCCCTTCCTCGATGGCCATCCATCTGAGTATTTGGGAAGCAACTTCGAATCGTTTGCCATTGATGTGTTTGAGGAGGAGTTGCATCAAACGGTGCTCCCCAAATATCTCGGGGAGGGTATCGAAAACTTCTATGTCGAAGCTGAAAATGACGTTGGAAGCGACTCCGATGCTTGGAATGCCCGCATGTTATCTGCCGTCCCTGATGGGCAGAAACTAGCCGATCAGTGGAAGACAGCTCTTCATTTTGAACTGGCAAAGGACCTGCAGCAGCGCCAAATTCCGAAGGAAGTCATTGCCCACTGGATCAGTACAAAAGACACGCCACTGAGCCAGTGGGGTGACACTTTGGCCGTTTTCATTCACCTCGAGGCCGATCAAGTCTCCGGTATTGAGTCTGAGGAAATGGAAGACATGTCAATATGGGGATACTGCGCTTCGTTTTGGCTCTGCCAAGGGAATTCAGACGAATACACGCCGGTTGGCGTTATGCGAGGGCGCTACATCGTGCCCCACAAAGGCCGGTACCATGTAAGTTCGTATAACTTCCAGTATGTCCTCGATGCTCATTCGGCCATGTTGAACGATGTCTGGAAAGTTCTTCAGTTCGAATATTTTCCGCGCCTCGGATTCAACTCAGTCGAGGAGTATTGTGAGGAAAACGATGACGGCGGGGCTGGGATTGTCGTTGCCAATATCGAATTGCTCCCAAAGTTTCGTGGTCATCGAATTACGCCTTACTTGATCAATCTCTTCACGAGCGCGATTGAACAACACCCGCACACCGCTTGGACAACCGATTGGCAGCATCCTTTCATCGACGATGATTTTGACTATGGCATGGATGACACCCTATTTGAGTCCTCCTACCGTCATGCGCAAAAATTGGGATACGAAATTCAAAAACCGGGCGTATTCGTATTTCCGGTCGAAGGTACCCCCCGGAAGAATGAAACCATTTCGATTGCCAATTTTCTGCTAACAACCTCGCCGCAGAAAGTCAGCGGGCAGAAAAAAGACCCAAAACTTGAATCTCGCCGCAAGTCGCTCACCAACTATTTCACCTCGCTAGACGATGAAACGGACGCCGATATCGTCGTCTACAACCCTTGGGATTACCCGACGACTTGAGAGCAAGAAGATCAATTCAGTAATAGAGCGTCCGCAGTGGATTGCAGCCACTACGCATTTATTCCAAATCAACTCTCTCCCCTCAAGTAAATTTAGTCCTGTCGATCCTTGTGAGCCAACACCAACGGGAAATGCTTGTCTTGCTTGTCCAAAGGCGCTTGCAGTGGAAAGATGTTATCCATGTCCATACGTCTAATCGTCGGAGATATGTCTATGCCGGTAACGCCCAAAGCACCTAAAAAAGAAGCCAAAGCGACTGCCATCACCAAAAAATCGAACCTGGCCAGCAAGGAACATCAAGCGTTGCTGGAATGGCTAATCCAAGATTTGACGAACCTCTGCGACGTAATGCGCGGCCAAGGGAATGACTGGTTTGATGAAACCACGGCGAAGGCGCTCAAAGACTTCCATGAAAATAACAACTCGCTCCTGGAAGGTCTGGAAAGGGGAAGCGCCGATGAATCACTGCCATCCGAATACCGAAACGCCTGCAGCGCCAAATTGAAATGGGCCAGAGCATTCTTCAAAAAGGTCGGAACCCCGTCCCTGCTGGATTACCAAACGGCGTCGTGCCCAATCGTGGAGGAATGGAATGCCCAGGCCCGCATCTTTACCAAAAGAGAATATGTGAATGGTAGGACGATCGAGCCAAAACCTGCAGGATTCGTGGATTTGCAAGTACTGCTGGCCATTCCGAACGGGTTTGAGGTCAATTGTTTCGACACACAGCAAAGCGACATTGGGACGAGCTATCATGCCAGAAGAGATAATGGAACAGAGACGGTCGCCAATTTTAAAATTCATGACCCGGCATGGTCTTACGAGAATTTTGGCGGCCTGCAATACCATCGAGTCTGGTTCGATGTATGGGCTGAATTACCTCCGATCGGCGAGCTGCTCCAGCATCTCAAGATGCTGAGTGAGCTGAATTGTAGTTATCGAGACACCCATCTAAAAAAATCCACTGGCAATGTCGAAACATCGGTCGTCCTGGTTGTGCCGGCCATCAGCGAATCGCTGCAGTCGATCATTGAGCACGAAGGTTTTGATGTGCTCAGTAAGCAGTGGTACGAGTCCGCCGATTAGCCTGGTCGAATAATTGCCATCGAGCCCGCCGCGTGCGGGCTTTTTCGTGGGCGGAACGGCAGCGGATACGGCCCATGTCTTGAGTCCTTTGGTTTCCGACATGTCGCCTATTTATGCGGGTCGGACTATCATGGTGAGTCGAAACACAACTGCATATTGACTCCTTTGCTATGGGCAACTTTCCGTCAATTCCACCCCCCAAGAATCCAGACCGATTCGAGCCGAAACACAGCAAAAAGCGGGCGGCCATTTTGCGCCCGTCCGATGTTCGGCATGTCTTGCGTGTCATTGAAGCGACCTCACGGTGGCCCGAGCGGGACAGCGCCCTGGTGCTCACCTCTCTGTGTACAGGCATGCGCTGCACCGAAATGGCCCGCGTTACCCCGAGAGATATTCTGATGCCATCGGGCAAGGTGCGGGACGCCGTTCAGCTTCGGGCAGAAATCACCAAAGGCTGCAAGGCCCGGCTCTCGTACTTCACGAATCCAAAGCTGATTGCCGCCCTGGACAGGTATGTGCAAAGTCGCCACGTAAAGCGTATCGGTTTGAGTGGCTGCGATGACTATGCCGGGCTGTACCCTGATGCCCCAATGTTCTTCTCTAGCCGAAAGGGAGGGTTCTCGATGGTGCCAAAGAACCGGGCGCTTGAGTCGGGCGAGACCGGCGAATACGTTGCGGCAGACGGCCTTGAGCATCTATTCCGCCGAGTTTACGACAGAGCGGGCTTGAAGGCGTGTAGTTCGCACTCAGGAAGGAGGACGTTTGCATCCACGCTGCTCGCCAAGGGCATCAGTTCGGAAGATATTTCGAGGCTCTTAGGTCATAGCGAGGTGAACGTGACGGGCGACTACTTAGAAGCAAGAGAGTCCATGCTTGAGGCGGCTTTTGCAGATGTGCTCTAGTGGTTCTACAATGGCGCAACATAAATGTTGATTCAGAATAATCGCGGTGCTACAATGGAGATACATTCTAGGAAATGGGCATGGAACTGAAAATCAACAAATGGGCAAACAGCGCGGCAATTCGGTTGTCTGCTCCGCTATTGGCACAACTCGGCGTTCAGGTAGGTGACTTCCTTGAAGGGGAAGTCGTCAAAGGGAAGTTGGTGCTCCAACCAGCAGCCAAGGATCAGCCCGAGAAAAGCGACGCTGCCGTGGCGGCGATGAAGTTTGCGGTCGGCGCTGTCGAAGGCATGGCCTTTCTGAATTGCTGGCTGCACGGTGACTTTGAAGCTATCCGTAAGGAGTGGCCCGAGGCTCCGGAAGCGGTATTTGTCGGGGCTGACCCGATGCATAAAACGGCCTGAGCCGGAAAGGATAGCTGAAATGAGTGACCTTGGAGTTGTTGGTGCAACGCATATGCTGGTGCGCCAAGCGGGGCATTTCGTAGAAGACGATGGCCGGGTGTCTTTGTCGGTTGAAGCGCTTGCGGCGCTCATGAGCCAGCACAACTTGAACGTCGTGCAGCAATTTATGCGACTACAACGGAAGGCCGGCATCCAGACTGTTCGCTATGCCGACAGTGAGCCAAGTAGCGTAGATTGGCTGGTTGACCGTATGGCCGATTTTGACCTCGTTCTTGAGAAGGATAAAGCAAAAGCTGCAACGCTATTGCGAGAACAGGTTGTCGACATTTGGCCTGTGGTTGATGAACGTCTACTTTTGCTCTGTAGCCAGCATCGCCAACTTCATGACTTTGGTCTGGAATCGCCTAAGCCACTTTGAACGGAAAGGATAGCAACCATGAGTTTAGGTCTGGATGGGGTAACCGTTGCCGACCTGATGCGAACCCGTTTCTCAGTCGGCCAATCGAGCGAACCTTATCAAGAGGGGTTCCAGCAGCGATTGAAAGCAGCTTTGGAGGCTGCACAGCCGGTGCCGAATCCATACTCCAAAGGGACAGCGGATTCTGATGCATACGATGGAGGCTTCCGCGATGCCCTGCGTTTCCTTGAAAATATACTGCTTGGAAGGGTGACGATATTTACTGAGGACGCCGCTCGACTCGTTGGATGGCTCCCCAAGGAAAGACTTTCGGCGACTGAATTCTTTGCGAATATCGCGAGAAGTCGCAATTGAGACGGAAAGGATCTTGGAATGAACATTCAAGAAATCATTGAGTCAGCAACGCTGCAAAAGGCGACAGATATTCAATTTTGCAGTGCCGATAATGGTGTTCAAGTCTTCTTTCGTATGGACGACAAACTTCATGCGCAAGATAGTTATCCGCAACCAGCCGGACAGCAGGCGTGTGCCGCTTTTTTTGAAGCCAATTCGACTGACAAATTTGATGCGGCTGCTTTTCTGGACACGAACGTTTCTGCCCATCTTCCACTCCCCTCGGGGGTTATTGGTATCCGGCTAGCATCGGCACCTGTGATAAACGGGTTCGTCATTGTGATGCGTTTGCTCTACGAGGCGGGGATCGGCGAACACAAAGCCCCCCCTGAGTATCCCATTTGCGTCGAAGCCTAATCTCGACGGAAAGGATGCACAAAATGGAATTCATCAATCGTCGGGGCGAAACAATCGAGCTCGACCCCTTTAACCAGCAGGCCATTGACGCAGCCAAAGCCGCCGCGCCCGGAGAAGGCGTTGGCCCGGCAGTGGCTGGCGAACTGTTCGCTCGAATATCTGATGGCACTGTGACCTCGGCCAGCCAACTGCCGCCTGAATATCGTCGGCTTGGCGCGCTGGCTGGCTTACCAGTCTGACCGAAAAGGACTCTGACCATGCAAACGATCACAGTCGCTGCTGCGCAAGCCGGTTTGGCGCGGAAGTTCAACCAGTTCTCCGACCAAGGGCATCCCGTGGCGGAACACTCCTGCGCGAACTGTGTGCGGAAGCACTACGGAGGCCCGCTGTCCTGCAACGACGGCTGGCCGTGCGGCAATCCGCAATGGCCGGATCGCGGCGCTCGCTGCATCAACTGGACGGATCGCGGCAACGCGCCTGTCTGACCGGAAAGGATAGGACATGCCGTCGAAATTGACGCTTAACTTGGGTGATTGCTTCGAGTTGGGGCAGGTCTGGCGGTCTCCGAAAGGCACGCTGTACCGGGCGATGGAATACGACGCACAGCCAGGGAAGCGGAAGCAAGTTGTGCTGCGCAAGGGTCTGGACGGCAAAGGCCAGAAATCCAAACGCGATTGGGATGCGGTGGACGGGTGGAGTATCTACGCTCGGCCGCTGCGCCTGGAGGATGTCCCGAACGAGCCCTGGAAGTCCGAATATGCCGACTACCTGATTCGCAGTGGCGCCATCGAAATGGCAGGACTCTCCGTGCCCCTGGGCTTTGTCTCCGAGGTTGGAACCGTCGCCTGGTCGAAAGCCTGAATAATTACGAACGGAAAGGACGTAGAAGCCATGTGGATTGCACTTTTGCAGCATAGCCCTGAAGACATCGCGTTTGGTTTCGGCAATTCGTCCGATGAGGCTATTAGCGCGCTGGTTGACGCATACCCCCAAGCGGTTGGCAGGGCACTTGACGTAGCAGAAGTGCAGCCCGGCCAAGGGTTTGCCTCCCAAGAAGCCATGCTAGCCAAGGTGGTCTGTACAAATCGCGGCCCAAGCAAGATGAGCGAAACCCAGGCTAGAAAGAAGTTCGCGGCCTACTTCCTTGACCTCAAGGCTTCGATGGCAGCCGAAGGTGGCAAGGTGGAGAAGTCCGCTGAGTGGGAGCGCTGCATCGAGCATTGGATTGCGGAGGGCGACGCTCCGGCAGAAGCAACTGGCTGGAAGTGCCCACGCTCGCTTGAAGCTGAACTCAAGGGCTAACAGAATGATGCAAGTTTCTACGCCGGGTTTCGAAAACATCAGCGCCAAGGAGTCGAATATGCTGCTGAATGTTTCACTCATGCGCAACGTGGCTGTGTCGATGGAAAAACTCACACCGGGCGACCAAGCCACCTGCCGTCGTCTCGTGGGAAGGGGATTGATGGAGCCATCGTCCCTGCCGGGGTTTCGCCTGACCCCCTCGGGCGAAACTCGTGCAGCCAAAATTGTCGCAAGCCTAACCCCTAGCAACTGACCGGAAAGGATAGAACAATGAAGGCGCATGCGCTCGCAAAACGACTGCTGGAAATGCCTAATATTGAAGTTGGCTATGCCCACGGCGACAACTCGGCGCATGAGGTGGCAGGCGAGTGCTGTTCGGTCAATTTGCTTGTCAAGGCGGACATTGACACGGATGGTTTCAGCGGTGACGACTTGAGCATGTATGAGTCGCTACCCAAACGCCTCGTTGTGATTCGTGGTTAATCGACGGAAATGATAGTGGCGATGAAATACGCACTAGCATTTATTGTGACGGCCTTCCTTGCGGCGGGCGCGTGGGCAGGGCATTCAATTGGAAATGATTTCATGCTCTTCTTATTTGGCTTTCTAGCCTTTGCCCCCGTGACTGCAATCATCGCAGTCAAGTCCCGCGTCTTCTGACCGGAAAGGAACTGGAACGTCATGTGTCAGGTACCGGGCTATAACCATCGCATCGATAGATTTGACGCACTTGTGCAGCGGTTTACACAACTCTTTGCACAGATGCAGCGCGATCATGGTCTACCGAAAACCGCGCCGGAACTGTCCGCGATAAGTTTGGCTTTTTTCATTATGAACACCGTGATCCGGGCAACACCATTTGGCCAAGTGTGTTTGGCTGACAAAACTCAAAGTGATTCGACGATTGATATTCTCACGCAACTGCAAACTGTTGCCACAACCGCTAGTCAGCAATTGAGGGAGATGGCCGAACAGCGAATCTCGGAAGCAACACCTCAGGAGCAGCGTGCCAACGTAATAAAATTAATGAACACGTTGCTGCTAGCGTATCCAACGTTCCGGGATATACGAACTAAAGATTGCATCCAGATCATAGAGGGTTTTGAAAACCATCGGGTATCCGTCACCAATCCGAAGGAAATCCTTTTTGGCACATTTGAGTGCTGGGAACCCTTGGTGAATGCAATCGACGAAGAAACCAATAGATTGCAGCGCGACGGGCTCTCTGAACGGAAAGGACTGCTATGAAGACCAACCCTGACCAATTCACGTTGGACTGTGAAAACTACCGCATAGCTAACGGCTCTGGTGCGCTGTATCCGTACTATGGCCGCAAAACCGGCAAGCTGTATATCGTAAAGAGCCAGAACACTGAGGAAGTCGTTTTGACGGAAGTTTTTGGTGACAGCGAACTTCAAGTCACAGCGTCTGAATTGTCGTCCGACTTTGGGATGTGGTTTCAGGATGAGTCGGTTTTCTTGTTTGGCACCAAAGACCAACAAGCAACTGCTCATGCTCAGTGGGACAGCATGATTGAGGCCATGCAGCGCGTTTTGTATGCGCGGCAAGTGCCCATGGTTGTTTGACCGGAAAGGATACTGAACATGAGTTGCACGATGTATCAACAAGGGAAATGCCTGAAACAGCCCATGGGCGGTGTCACGGTAGGTTTTTTTGTGCGGCGGACGACGACCACGTTTCGAGACTGCCAATTCGATGGCCGGGTGTGGGCTGGTGGTGCCGCCTTTGCCGGCCGAAGTGAAGACCTGGCCAAGCGCCACGAAGATTGCTCAATGTTTGAAGGCAATCTGGCGAATACCGGCGCCGCCGCGAACTGACCGGAAAGGACGGCGTGGAAACCATAGCCACTTACTCGACCGGCGGCGTTAGCGATTCGCGCAGACCGAGAAAGGTGCATGCGTGGAATAGCGCAACAAACGCAACAGTTTGTGGGCAACGCTTCAATCGCGCTGAACTAGGCCAAGTTTTCGAGACGCCGAAAGAAAATTTTGTAGGCAGCGTTGTCTGCCAAAAGTGTGTTGCCAAGATGGCGCACCAATGACCGGAAAGGACCGATATGTCTTTTGTGACTGACCAGCGCACCGCGCAAGCGGCGGCACTTCAGGCGGCATTGGCCTGGTGGGAATCCCGCCGACCGGTTGGCTGGGATCTGCGCCAGCACCTCGACAATTCGACAGTGAATACGTGCAGCGAAGCCGAGAAACTTCTAGCGGTTGCTGTAGCCCAGGCAGTAGAAGTCGGTGTTGTCTGATAACGGAAAGGAAAGGCCATGTCAGCCAATAAGCAGTTTAGGCTTCAGGGTGGCGTTCTTACTGGAACGCTCGTTACTTTTATTGTGCCCCCAGAGGAAATTTGGCGTGACGGTGCTTGGTACTCTATTAGAGACGGGATTGTTCGCCAAGGGCGGGCTGGCGAAGGCGATGGGAATTTCCAAATCATTGATTTGGATTACCTGGAGCAAGGGATCGTTAGCGTCGTTAGCGAATTACCGTCGATTGATGACAATGACTGGTGACCGGAAAGGTAATCATGAGTGACATCGAATACCGACACTTACTCGGCAAAGCCCGTGACGCGAAGCGCGGAGGCCGCGATGCTTGGGCAGTTCAATCGACTGGCGAGAAAGTGGCCGTGGCTCTTGTGCTCAACCAGCCGGACTGGCTCGCAACCATGAATTACACGCTTGCCGAGGCTATCGAGAGAACCGGGCCGGAATGGTTAGCCCTGATCCCGCGTGCCGAGCGCGACCTTCGTGACGAAATCTGACGGAAAGGATAGTGGCGATGAAATACGCACTAGCATTTATTGTGACGGCCTTCCTTGCGGCGGGCGCGTGGGCAGGGCATTCAATTGGAAATGATTTCATGCTCTTCTTATTTGGCTTTCTAGCCTTTGCCCCCGTGACTGCAATCATCGCAGTCAAGTCCCGCGTCTTCTGACCGGAAAGGATGCTTGAAATGGTAAGCGCTGCAATTGAAGATCCTGTTGAGTTCATTCAAGGCGATCAACTCCCTGCCGGCAATCCTCAAGGGATTTTCATTCACGAGGTTGTGAAACTCTCTGTTGATGTGCAGTTACCGGATGGATCTGTCCTTTTCGCCGGATCGGCGGTGGTGGTTCGCGAAATTTCGCCGCTTCCAACCGTCTATCTGGCGACAGTTGAAATAATGAGAAAGCAACCGGGCGAAGGCACGACAGGGCAGAGTTTTTCTATCCAGTTGCCGTTGCTGGCTCACGAAGATCCGCCTGAGTTCTTGATTCGGGGGGGCTCTTCTGTGGCCTACGCATCAGCGACCATAGAGCAACAAGCACGATTTAAGGCTGCGATTAAATCCGCTATGCGCCTCGATCCCGACACCATCATTATGGGCAAGATCGCGGAATAATAAGAAAGGATAGCAACGTGAAACTCAACATGCCAGCCTGGGTGTCTTGGATTGGTTGCTTGCTGCGCGGAGGCCATTCGTTCGGTCGCTGGTGGTGGCCAAATCGACCGGAGGCTGCGCATCGCCTCTGTGATGACTGCGCCAGCATGCAAACACCGAAAAATCGCAGTTCGTGGTTCATGCGCGAGCGGGCGCTGAAATCGACCTGAAAGGAGTGCGAAGTGGACGGCCGGACAAAAGTAGCAATCGAGAAAGGTGCGAAAAAGCTCGGATTTGAGCTTGATTGGCTTTGTCCTGCTGACCTCGACCTTGGCCCGAAGTGGATAGTCTTTGACCTCTATGAACAAGGTGAAGACAGCGAAAACATCGGGCGAGTGGTGTCCGATGGGCAAACCTTTCAGTGGCGGAACGTCTATAGCCGAGTCGTTGAAACAGGCGAGGCTGCGCAAGGTCTTGATGGACTCAAGAAATTGTTCGCCAGAGTGTCAGAAGGATTGGCACCTGTTGTTGGCAAGAAAACCAATCTTTGTGCCCTCGGAATGCAAAACAACCAGAAAGGATAGCGATGTTTGAATTTCAGGACTTTTGGCCTGGGCGTGGACAGATGGAGCATGCCGTAATAATGGCAAATCAGTGGATAGAAAAAAACGGCATTCAGGTAATCAACGTAGAGACACTGAAAGGAGATAAAGACACCTGGGCTCCCGGCAAGGCAAGGGGAAGTTCGGATGATGGTGTTCGTGTCTGGTATTCGGTTGCGACGAACAAACGTCTGCAAGAGATTTTGGATACTCAAATTGAAAATCTGGATCTTTCTGCTCGCCCTTTGACCTGCTTACGGTCAATCTCTGTGTTTACGGTAGGTGACCTTGCTGGAAAAACGATAAGTGATCTAAGAAACATTCCGGGCCTTGGGCTTCGTTCATTGAACGAGATTATTGACGCAATGGCTTTGTACGGCATCAAACTCTGACCGGAAATGAATCTCAAAATGCCACTAGCAATTCGGGCAGAGTTTGAGAGACTTGAAGAATCAAAACGGAAAGAATAGGGAATTTGTCATGAGCAAGTACACGACCATCGTAATTCGGATGCCCGAGGACGCCGAGGGCAAGGCGCAGGTTCAGCAGGCTTTGGAGTTACTCGAACCGCACAAAACAGCGATGTCTCTTGAGGACGAAATGACCGTGTTGGAGTTGATTGAGGGGCACGAAGATTTTCAAGAGCACATCGCGGATGATGCTCGCGCCAAAACCAAAGAACTTCATGCCGCTGCCGAAGCAGTGCCCGTTTGAGCGGAAAGGGAAGTCGAAATGCTGAATACCTACACCAAAATCACTTTCGCCGATGGCGCGAACTGTACCTGTGAGGCCAAGGACGTGCCTGACATGACGGATGGCGCAGAGGGCTTCACCACGACTGAGGTTCAGATGACCCAGGCCGAATTCGAGGCCATGCCCGAGTTCCAGGGCTGAGCCGGAAAGAAAGAAACATGACTCGATTCGACTGGCTCAAAAGAGAACGTATTGGGCTCTCTGTGCTCGCCATCGTGACTATCGCGCTCCCTATTTTTGGGCAGTTCACCAATTTAGCTGGCGCGCAGCCGGGGGCTATTTTTGGCGTGATCGCCATCATGGGGTGGGTCGGAGTTCTGCTCAATTTGCTTGGCCCTGCTGAGTACAGGATCTGACCGGATAGGACGTAAGCATGCAAGCATCTATCGCAACCCCTGTTGGCCACAAGACGCTGCGATTGCGTGAGTTGTCGCCAAAGCTATCACCAGCCTTTTCGCCAAATCTTTACCGCTGGATGCGGGAGAAGGCTCACTTTTACAGCGATGGAGGCGTGGCGGAAGCCCTGTATCGGGTTAGTCCGAACACGAAGGCTGCTGAATCGTTTGGGGCCGGAACTTTATTGATCGGCTTTCCCATCAATGGCTATCCGGGCGACACCGATTTTTCCGGAATTCGGCTGTTGGCGGCTCTATGCCAGGGCGCCAAAGCCGGCCGTTGGTGCATTGCAGGGATAGCGCCTGATCTGGAGTTAGTGAATGGCTTCTGGGACCGCTACCTGACCGTTGGCCGGTGCGCTGTCGATCCCGCGCACCAGGAACATTTTATCGGTGGCGAGCGTTACCGAATCGATGGCAATGCACGTACATGTTTGTGGTGTGGCGCAACTCATAATCGTGTCCTGACCCCTCGCACGGTCATGGATGAATCCTGGGTTTAGGGCAAAGCAGTTAGTCGAAGGAAAGGACGCCAGCCATGATGAACGAAGCCCAAGCCCGCAAGAAATTTGCGGCCTACTTCCTAGACCTGAAATCTTCGATGGCTGCGGAAGGTGGCAAGGTCGGCAAATCTGCCGAGTGGGAACGTTGCGTCGAGCACTGGATTTCAGAAGGTGATGCACCGGCAGAGGCGACTGGCTGGAAGTGCCCGCGATCACTCGAATCCGAACTCAAGAAATAACGGGAGGAAAGAAAGCAATGACCTACGCACAGTGGTTTGATAATCCAGTGAATGCCCTTGACCTATCAAGCGATGTCATCATCGAAATGGATAGTCTTGACCCAGAGCAGAAGGCCGTAATCATGGCGTGGGTCGCTACTCAAGCAAACCAAGTAGAAGCTGAATCCAAGTTGCGCGAGGTGCTTAAACAGGCTCTCTTCGATGTGACCGCCGCCGAATTGGGTGCGTTGCTTCATGAACCAGGCAATGCCTGAATTGCCGGAAAGAATAGGGGTATGAAAACTACTGTTCCGCTTGGCCCGGCGCTCGCGATTGCTGTCGTCAGCGTGATCCTGAGTGCTTTTCTCACGACAACCTGGCTGGATGCCAAGGCTACTGCCGAAGAAGTGCATTTGGTGTACGACTACATTCAGTCGAGTGGACTTCCGGCATCATGGAAAGCCAGATTTGCTGCCATCGAAAAGGACTGGCCTCCGTCGCGCAACAAGCTGGCGGGTCTGCTCCTTGATGCTCAGATTACTTTGGCTCAACGCGCCGCCAAATAGGCCGTCAAGGAAAGCGAAAATGAAGTTCTTGCCGTTGTTAATGGCGCTGTTGGTAGCCTTTGCCGGATGGTACATAGGCTCAAGTCCCGAGTGCAATTATTCGCGATGCTCAATGATTTCTGGAGGCATGGTTGTAATTGGGCTTGCTTTTTCCGTCCTTAACCTTGTTGTCGCTTTGGCGCAAAAAGTGCCAAAGCAAAACTGATCGGGAAGAGAGGCGACACGATGAAATGGATTTTGATAGCCGTATTCGTGATGACGAATGATGGAGCCGGTTTCAAAGGCGGAAGCGGGTACAAGGGATTTGCGTTTCAAGAGTTCGACTCACAGCAAGCCTGCGAAAACGCAATTCTGCGTTCCACAAAATTGGCTCAATCTTTGGATGGGACTGATGCTGCTCGTAATCCATCGTACCGCCTCGAATGCGTACCAAAGTAACGAACAGAAAGGTAAGACATACAGATGGCAACAGACAACTTTCAAAATCTCATGAATGATTTTAAGCGAGCCGATGATATTAAGGAGCGCGTTGAAAAATACATTGCTTCGATGCCATCTGGGGAATTAGCCAAGGTACGCAAGGCGGTTCAGTCCATTGATGCTGTTGTGTCTATTCCTGGGGCATCATACGCAATCAAACTAACTCCGGGGCAGCCCGTGGAACTTATTGAGCCGTTCGATGACGCCGGTAACCAAAAATCTTGAAACGCGTAGCGCCGAGTGGGTGGTGTTAAGCAACAGAAAGGATAGCTCAATGAAATACGCCAGCATTCCCTACGAGGCGCTTGATAGCACCGGCAGGCCCGTCATGCGTGAGGCTCAGATAAGTGGCGAGTTGCCGCACGAAACCCGCCTAACCGCATGTGCCGACGCCGCGAAAGGCATTGGACAATCACTCGGCCTGACTCCAATCCGCGCTATTCCCTTTGGTGCGCCGGTGTACGAAGCGTTTGGATTGACCAGGCCCGAGGCCAAGGCACATTCTCAATCCAATCTGCTGATGACGCTCGGGCATGACGTTGCCCTGTCGCGCTGCGGCTGACCGAAAAGTATAGATGGCGTGTATTGGACATTGCTTGGATCGTTGTTCGGTCTGGGGACGTTCTTTTGGTGGGTCGTCCTGGCTCAACACATCACTAACTGACCGGAAGGCCATGATGAGCCCAGTTCATTGGTTTGCCCTCTGCCTCGCTGCACTAGCTGCTTATCGATTGTTTAAGAATCCTAGAAAAATAGGCGCGCGCTTCAATCAGCGACCGACCTATCCAAAGCCTGCAGCGCCTGCAGCGCCGCCAAAAGTGTCCTAATTAGCGGTTTTATATGAATACATGACCGACCAAAGGCCGGAAAGACAGGGCGCGAACTGCTAAATCGCAGTGTGTCTTTCTACCGGCTACAGGGAAGGCATGAACCGATAATCCCATCACGTCAGTTTTCAGTTTCGCCGGGGTGGTTGTAGTGAAATTATTTGGGTACAATTCAAACACTTCTCGGGAAACCGAAAGCCAGTAGCTGGCAGCACTGGTACCGTTGAGGTATAAGCCAGCCTTCCAATGATCCGATCTGGATCGAAACCCTCGTGGGGATACTATCCCCCGTCAGGGGCATGGTGTCTCCGCAATTCTCAGGAGAACCATGATGTTTCAAGCACTCAAACCACTTCTCGCCAACGGCAAGTTGGTGATCGAATTGTCAATTAACAAAGACGAATCGCTCACCGTGATGGTTACCCAAAAGGGCGAAGGTCCTTTGGCTACACCGCTTCCTTTGACTGCCACGGCAGAAGAACTGGATGCGGAATTCGCAAACTACATCACACGCTACGAAACGGCTCGCAAGAGCCTGGCCGAGCAATTTGCGACTACCGAAGCAATTCTGGAAGCTCAAAAAACGGCGAGCAGTACCAAAGCAACCAAAGCTCTCACCGCGCCGGCCACCATGGTCGACAAGGTGAAGTCCGCAGCGTCCGACCTGGACGATGAGGACGATGAGGGTGATGGCGCCTCTGGGAACGTGGTACCGGAATCTACCCCGGCGCCGGCGTCGATCAGTTCTGACAACCTCTTCGCATAAGGGGAACGTCATGCTGCAAGCTACAACGCTAACTCGCGAATTCACCTACAACGGTCTGACGCTCCCTGATCCGGGTCAGAACATGACACCGGAAATGGTTCGTGACATGTACTCGGCGGCCTACCCCGAAATCACCTCCGCGGCGATTGAAGGGCCGGAACGCAAGGGTGACAAGCTCTGCTATACATTCAAGCGCGCAGTCGGCACCAAAGGGGCAATCCCTTTGTACGTCGAACGCGAAGCTGACGGCTGCACCTACATCAAGGTGGCGCCGACTGGCAGTCAACAAACGGTGGTTCATCGCATGATGGAGCTGCTGGACAAGAAGGTGAATACCTACTTGGACAAGCTCGCTTTCTTCGTCGATAACTACCTCTTCCGCTACTGCCTCTTCCGCTACTGAGGCAACCGTGGGAACCCTACGCGATCGCCTCAAGGCGCAATCCGACGGGCTTCTCCCGGTTTCCGAAAAAGCCGCCGACCAGGCGGCTTTTTTACAACCGAACCAGGAGTCGCAAAAATGCTGCAAGGCAATCAATCTCGTCGCAAAAAGAGCAAGCGGGTCGGGGGCAAAGTTATTTCCCCCTTCCGTCATGCTTCCTCTGATCCTTTAACCATTCCCAAGCTTGATGGCGGCATCCGAAAGGAATACGTCCTTGATCCGTGGGATCACCGCTGGGCCAGTATCGCGCTGTTGTGGCTTGACGCCGGCGTGCTGACCGAAGAAGACACGGGCACGCCCCGTGAGCTGGTAAGCGAGGCGCTCCTGCGCTGGGTTTCTACCCAGATCGAAGGAAACACCGTGCTTTCCCGCTTCAACCTTGCGGCCCATACCTTTCCCTCCGAACACGGGGAATTGCCAAGCGGGTCAAAATTCGATCCGTTGGACGAAACGAAGTGGTTTTTCGGCATCTACGGGGGGGTGGAATTCCCGTGGTTCACACTGGAAGAGAAACTGACGGCGTTGGAAGCGGCCTGTCCTGGATTGGGACAAACCGCCTTGGAGACGTTCACTAAGTTCGCATTCGGGACTTTGCCCATTCTGACCCCAGCTGAGGCCAGAGGCATGGCTGAACGGGTGTGGTGGGGCTGGAATTCAACCGACGAAGAGTGGGCTGAATTCCTAAACGAAGAGTGCGGCGAGGACATCGATGAGATGGCAATTCCGAAGCCGAGCGAATTCGATGCCTACTACCCGGAGTGGGTGATGCGCTCAAAAGAAGTGCTGACTGAGGATGATCTGAAAACGATTGCCGCAGAAGGTGCTACGCCAGACGTCAAGGAAGTGGCCACGCAGCTGCTGACCCTGATGGAGGTAGGAAGTAAATCGTTCCGTTTGCCGAGGACGGGAAATGATGGGCCAGTCGATTCCGATAACGTCTATTACCTCGCCTACCTGCGCTGGAACGAAAAAGATCCGCTGATGCGTTTGATTGACGATGTTGATGAAGAAATCAACAACGGGGGCGGTGAAAACTACACGGAACTCTTCGGCGGCGACGCCGTTGCGATTGATCCCGTGGAATTTCTTAAATGGAAATCGGAAACCGAAAACGGCTTTGCCGTCCTGAAGCAACTGGACGGCTTGTTGTCGCTGATCGGTACCCCGGTAAATTAACCAGGAGAAGCAAAATGGAAGTATTTTCCAGCAAAACCGAAACTCGAGAAGTCTTGAGCAAGGCGTTTCTGCTCTACGGCAGCTTCGCGACGGTGCATGAAATTGGGCATCGTAAAGAGGGTCCGGTGATTCTGCCGGGTACGCTGGCCACGAAGGACGGTCTGGCCGAAGCGCTGCGTGCGCTCCTGCCGCCTGAATCTCGTGGCACGGGGTTGATCCCGGCGACGCTGCTGGCATCTGGGGTGGGCTACATGGTCTGGTGGATTCCACCGGCCAAACGCCAACTCTGGTTCAATGCAGCTGAACTGGGTGGGGAAAAGCATGCTGAGATGCCGTTGCCTGGTTTGGTGATGGCAACAACGCCTAGCCAGTGGATGGTGTTTGCGGTCAAAGGCAAATCCCGTCCGACCCCCGACAGCAAGCTTTACCAGGCGCCGTTTTTCAACGTCTGGGAGGGCGGCAGAATATGCACTGGTACGGCAAGGCTGCCGGATGAAGGCAATCGCCAGAATCCGGAAAAGTGGGAGTCAGCATTTTTTGAATCCTACTTTACCCATCCGAACATTCACACGTCCAATGGGCTGGTGAAAGGTGGTGCGTACGCCTTCTGGCGCGACATGCTCGAGGGAAAGTATGCAAAGTTCCCTGAAAGCATGCTGGTCGATGCCAAGCTGACCCTGAATCGCATGTACTCCCAAAAAGTAATCGGGGGTGCCGACGATGAGTAATCAGGATATGCGCGATGTTGCTTTGCAGTCGCTGACACCCACCGTCATGGTGCCCCTGTTCGGTGAATTCGAAACACTGGCTCGTCCAGGGCATCGTTTTCTCGTTGCTCAGGATGGTCTGTGGATCGAAGCACGGCGGCCGGGGATCTATTCCCGGCAACCCATTGCCTTGCAGGATAAAGTCGCCATGCCCTACGGCAAGGTGGCTCCCAGCATCGAGATGGGCTGTGGCCAGATCCCGAAAGGGGAAATCCACCGCTTCGTGGAATATGCCCGAACCAAAATGCCCAACGAAGTTGCAATGGGGCTGATTTGGGATGACCACGAAAAAGCACTGACGTCGGTGGTTCTTGAACCAATTGACAGCAGTCCTGGACATATCCGGTACAAGCGTCCGGATCTGGAAATGCATCAGCATGTAGTGGCAGATATCCACTCGCATGGCTACACGCATGCTTTCTTCTCAAGGACAGATGACCAGGATGACAAGGCCGACCTCAAGGTGGCCATCGTCGTCGGGAATCTGGACACACCTCAACCTACGGTAAAGGCCCGGTTTTGTACCTACGGCAATTACCGCGAGCTTCCCATCGCCCTTTAGAGGGGATGGGCGGCGCGATTTACATGGAGAAGCACAATGTTCCCGCATACCTTACCTGGTAGGCTGTTGGAAAGAACGATCAAGGTTATTTTGGTCGGCGCAGGAGGATCTGGTTCGCAAATGCTGACCGGTCTCGCGCAACTGAATCACGCCATGCAGGCTCTCGGTCACCCGGGCGGGCTTGATGTGACGGTGATTGACGACGATACGGTGAGTCATGCCAATGTTGGGCGGCAGATGTTCTATCCGTCCGATGTTGGGAAGTACAAGGCCGAGGTTCTGGTGAATCGGATCAACATGGCGATGGGTTGTGATTGGAAGGCTGTTGTTGGCCGGGTCAATCGTACAACTGCATTGTCTGGGGATATCGTCATCGGTTGCGTCGACACCCGTACTGCCCGTGATGCAATCAACCAAGCGAGTCAGCGGGGCCGGGTGCACTATTGGCTAGACCTTGGAAACCGCAAAATGGATGGTCAAACTATTCTTGGCGAGGTTGATTACGCCGGCAGTGACAAGGATCGTGTTCGGTTGCCGACGGTGGCTGACCTCTATCCTGAAACCTGCGATCCTTCGCAGGAAAGCGATGACGATGGTCCGTCGTGCAGTTTGGCGGAAGCGCTGGAGAAGCAATCCCTGTTCATCAATCGGGGGGTGTCGCTCTATGCGCTAAATATGCTTTTTGAGCTTTTCCGATACGGCGGATTGTCTTACTCCGGGGTCTTTGTGAATTTGAAGACGGCGAGAACTTCGCCGCTGACGATTGACCAGGAGGGTTGGAAAACCCGCTTCGGTTATGTCACTGGGCCAGTCAAAAAGTCAAAGAAGCGCAAGGCAAAGTCAAAGGAAGAAATTCCATATTGAGTCGCCAAGCAAAACGGCCAGATCCCTATGGGGTCTGGCCGTTTTGTCGTCTACGGGTAGGAAAAGGGGGCGTCTGCCTTAGCCAAATTCCTGCCGGGCAGCGTTACCTGAAGAAGCGGAAGTAGGACAACAGATTCTGGAGACGGGTCGAGGTTTCCTTCATCTGCTCTGTCTTCTGAGTTACTGCGTTGATTGATGACGAGGTTTGCTGGATACCGGTGACTATCCCTTCAACCTGGATCGCAATGTCGTTGCCGGCGCTCGACTGCTGGCGTGTGCCGTCCGCGATGTGCAGTGAGATTGCGGCGACCTCTTCGCCATGATGGGAGACCGCATCCAGACCTTCGCGCGCGGTGCCGGCGGCAGCATCGGCTAAAGCTACCTGACTGCCGGCGTCTTCCATGGTGGAAACCGCAAGCTGAGTTATCCGCTGGATTTCCTGAACGCTCGCCGAAATTTCAGTAGTCTGCTTGCTGGAATTCTCCGCCAGTTTCCGGACCTCATCGGCGACGACCGCGAAACCACGGCCGGTCTCTCCAGCCCGTGCTGCTTCGATGGCCGCGTTGAGGGCTAGTAGATTGGTTTGATCGGCAATACCGCGAATGACATGGCTGACGCGATCAATCGTCGATATCGACTGAAACAACTCGCTCATGGTATGGCCAGCGCCCTTCACTGTAGATACAACTTGCTGCGATGCATGCTGGCTCTCGCTCATGCGCGCAACGGCATTGCCCAGAAGAGTGTGCGAGGCACCGACAGCTGCTGACGCCTGCGCTGCGCTGCTGGCAATTTCATCGACCGACGTCACCAGTTCCTCAACGGTTGCTGCGATACGTATTGCTGCTCTGGACTGGAATTCTGCAGCCTGCCGGGTCTGGTCCATTTCACAACGCAGAACTTCTGCATTCTCGCCAACCAGTGTTGCCGCTTCGGCGATTTCGGCCATCATGGCTTTCATGTGGGTCTGCATCGTGATCAGGGCATCATTCAAGCGGCCCAATTCATCGACGCGATGCAGCGGGATGACATCGGTCAAGTCGCCTTGAGCAATGTTCTGGAGCCGGCCAACGATCCTCGCTACGATGGTCATCATGCCGTTCTGAATGAACAGTAATGCCACGCCGGCGGCAACGCCGCAGGTTATGAGCGACAGAAGGACAGTCTCGATGTCAGCGGAAGATAGTCCGAGCGAAGGGCCGAATTGTTGAGTTGCAGCAGTGAGGATCTGAACGCCGATCAGGCCAAGGACCAAACCGGTGAGCTTGGCCTTCATGGAGATGCGCTGCCACCAGTTTGGCTTCGGAATCTTCGCTTTGTGTGCCTTTAGCTTGGCGTATAAGGCCTCGGCATCTTCGATTTGCTGACGTGATGGTTCGGTGCGAACCGACATGTATCCAACTTGCTGGTTGTCCTTAAAGACCGGTACGACCAGAGCGTCCACCCAGTAGTGATTGCCGTTCTTGCAGCGATTCTTGACGATGCCACGCCACGGGCGACCCTGCTTTATTGTTTCCCACATCCAGTCGAAGGCCTCGGGCAGCATGTCGGGGTGACGAACACTGTTGTGGCTGCCTCCGATCAGTTCCTCACGGGAGAAACCGCTGATGTCCAGGAAAGTGTCATTGACGTAGGTGAGCTGTCCTTTCAGGTCCGTGCGCGACACGATATAGCGCGCTTTCGGAAAGGGCACTTCAAATTGCGTGACTGGCAGATTGAGTTTCAATTGTGATCCTCGTGTAAGGAAGATGGATATGGTTGGAAATCGGGTTCAGCAAATTGGAAATCGGTATCGTCATCTGCGGGACAGGGGGCATTGAATTTGTGCACATCCCGGACGGATCGCCATCCCTCGATCATTCCCTCGGAATAGAGAGCAGAAAAGAAGGTGTACCCCTTCTGTCCAAAGTATTCGAGGAACAACGCCCTCTGTTCTGCAACAGCCTCGTGTGCCGCGTCCGAGAGTTCGGTAGGTTCAACGGGTGGGGCGGGTGGCGCGGGTCGGTGTCGTTGCTTTGGGTAGTGGTCGGCCATTGGGGTCAAGTCGAATGTGGCGAGTAGGAACTTGCAGCGCCTTTAGCCGTTCAATAATGGCTTTCACCGTGGCGCTGTCCTCCTTTGAAAACAGGATGGCGTGGGTGGCCAGCTCGACCAGTGCCTGCAGGAGTTCGGTCTTCACGGGCGCCGAGGGGGCGGACCGCAAGGGAAAATGAACCACCGGGAGGTAGCGTTCTATGCACCAAAGTTCCGCAAGGGAATCCACGCCCTGCCGGCAAGCGATGATCATCTGGTCTGGCTGGCGATTCGTCAGCAGGACATCAAGGCGTGAGGTGAAGAGGAAAGGGTTGTTGATATCGGTATCGCCGGTGGCAAGCAAGGACATGCGATGCTCTGCCGTGGTAAAGCGCAGCGCCGTCGACCGGACCAGTTGCGCCCAGCGGCCATGGCCCTCGTTGCGCTTTTCCCAACCCTTGCCAAGGCAGTGGGCATCTTTCAAGGAAACTTCATTCTTGAGAATGGCCACGGGTAGCGTTGGCATCATCTGGAACTGCTTCCAGAGTCCAGAACGGATGATCTGGTCGTGACGTTCGAACCAGTTTGGATAGGCTTCGGTGCGCGAAACGATCTTTCTGGCTTCGCTGGCTGAGTAGTGACCAAGAATTTCCTGGCGCTGGCCGTCGTCGTAGCCCCGAAATCGTTCGGAGAAAACGAAGTGAGCGACCGATGGGCACGATTCGATCCCGCTACGCTGAAACCCGCGGCCGTCGGTACGAGGGGTGCGGTAGGTTTCAAACGGAAGCAGTGTGTCGGGGCAAAACGTCTGCATGTGGAACGTGGCCATGAAATTCGGATGGGGCATTCTAGGTGGCAGGCTCCTGAAAAAACCAATGGTTAAATTGGCACAAATGCGGGGGGATTCGGTACAATCAAAGGGCTTTTTGGGGAAACCCAAACCCGGTAGCTGGCATTAACCGGGAGAAGTTCCAAGCCAGCCTTTCAAATGAGCATTCGCTCGCTTCCACCCTGTGGGGATTCCATCCCCGTAGGGCATGGTGTCTCCGCGTTTTTCAAGGAGACGCATCATGCCTAAAGCAGCAAAGAAATCCACAAAGAAGCCGGCGGTCAGTGCCGCTGAAATCCCGTGCTACGCCCTGGACTTCGATACGGACTATCACTATTCAGAAGAGTGGGGAAACGTCCTGATCAAAATCTGGATCAAGACCAAGCAAGCCTGTCTATCCGAAGGTAACTGGGACGAAGGGGCTTTCCGCAAGGAACTCCAGTACCAGATGATGGAACACCTGGAAATTGAGGATGCGTTTGAACAGGGCTGCGCTGAAATGGGCTTTTCCGGCCATATCGGTTCGCAGTTGTACAACGACTACTACGAAATCCAGTTGGCCAATGTCTTCTCGCTGATTCCCAGTTCGCTCCATGCAGAGTTGTGCTGGATTCCGGAATGGAAGGGCGGCGATGTAGACGATTTGATGTACACCCAAGGGTTGCGTTCAGATCGTTGGCGTTCTTCGTATATCGAAGACATCCAGCCGGGTAACTGGCTCCGGATATTGCTCGAGCTTGTCAATTGCAGCAGTGTTGATTTGATCGGGGCGGCCATTGAGGAACGCGGTGAGGAAGGTCGTCGGCTGGCCGAGAAGTGTGCTCAGGCAAATTTCAAAGTCAGCAAAGACCAGAATCGCCTTTCGCTTATGTCACCGATTGAAGTTATATCGGCCATT
>APMI01000635.1_pt1 | contig 32677 bp, 37 predicted proteins | sample 667938 | NCBI WGS metagenome assembly APMI01 (sample SAMN01084076, study PRJNA167559) | wastewater metagenome | biome: Wastewater | place: Denmark: Ejby Moelle, Odense | collected 2011-11-28
AAATTTTTATTTGGACTCATTTTGAACATGATAACACAGTAGAAGAGGAGCCAAAAACTCCAAATTATAAAGAAGATAATTATTATTTAGTAAGATTTAATCAAGGAAAATTTGATACCATTAGTAAAAATAATAAAGAACTGGAAAAACAGTTTTCAAATCTGTTAAGGAAAAAATAAAATAGCCTTTCATTTATTTGAAAGGCTATTTTATTTAAATTAAATTGTATTTTATTTCAAGAATTTTTTGGTTTCTGTACCGTTTTTGTAACTTAAAATATACATTCCAGAAGGTATAGATTTGTTGATGGTAATTTCATTAGATTTAGTATTTCCTTTCTGAATTACTTTTCCGTTTACATCATAAATTGCATACGCTCCGAAACCATCTTTTTGGTTTCCTGCTAAAGTTAATTTATTTGCTTCTTTGGTATAAACTACACTGTCTTTTATTGTTGCAGAAACTTTATCAGTACCTAATGTCCCGTCTATAATTCTTACAGAATAATCTTCTATTTGTCCGTAATTGAGATTTTGACAAGAATCATAGCTGCCAATATCACTTCTTACTCTCATTCTGAGATAAGTGTTAAGAACGGCAGTTGCTGGCGGTGTGAAGGTAACAGTGTATGGTGAATTGGCTGTAGGAACAGAGGAACCCGAATCAGCAATTAATTCTGAAGCTTCGAAAATACCGTTGTTATTATAATCTATCCAAGCTTTTATGGTTTGAGGATTGGTAGCAAAGCTTACTTTTAGATTTTGTGGGGAATTTGCTTGTAAATCTGTATAAACAGAAGGATTGGTACAATTTTGAGAAGAATAATCTACATAATATTGTGCATTTGAAGTAAAGTAACCAGATGAAGAATTGTTAATATTTCCTACAGTTACATTGGTAGGTCCTGCATTATAATTTCCAGAATTTGTAATTCCTGCTGGTGTACAAGTAGCGGCTGTTAAAGCTTCTGGAGGAGGATTGCTCACTAAATCTTTACCTCCGTTAGATGTAGTAAGGCTTGATCTATATTGCATAAAAAGTGCTACAGCTCTATCTCTTTGCCCTGGTGTAAATTTATTGGCATCATAAGTATAGTTCATTATATTATATTGTACACCATTGTAATTTACTCCTGTACAAGGATTAGTTACAGAATTAGAAGGAGTAGGATATACACTTAATAAACTTGCAGTAGGCTCTGTATCACAAACTTTGTCATTGTCTGTCAAGCAATTGTTATTTACAGGACAATCAGATGCTAAAGGAGGGTTGTTTGTTGGATTTGCTGAAGCTCCATTAAAAGGATGATCTAGCCCCATAGAATGTCCAAACTCGTGCGCAAGAGTAGAATCATCAAAGTTAGTAACTACTGTAACTTTCATAAAGCTTTCATATGAAGAATCAGGATTAGAAGGATAACCTGCCCAGCCCATTAATCCATATGTAGATTTATCCCCATCAAAACCTATTACCACATAAATATTAAAATAAGAACTTTCTGACCAATGTGGAGCTATTGATTTTATCTGAGTTGTAGTTACACCATTAGCAGAACTGTCTTTTACACCATATTGATCATAACCACTTAATGTGCTTCCGTTATATCTTACAATACCTGAAGTTGCAGTACACTGTGGAGTTCTTTTTGCTAAAACTAATTTAAAAGGAATTACAGTACCATCTAAGCTACCATTACCTTCTGCAGGAAATCCAAAGCCATAGGTTGTAGCATACATTTTATTGGTATTGTTAATCCAAGTTTGGATTTGAGCGTCTGTTAAAGTTAGACTAGAATTAGAAGAATCAGAGGATTCTATAACATGCACTACTACTGGTATTTCATAAATTGGACCAGTGTAATTAGCATTTTTGTTAGAAAAAACACCAAGTTTTTTAAAAAATGCTTGCTTATCAAATTGTAATAAATTTGCTTCTGCTTTTTCTCTGGCCTTTTTAATTTCAGGATTTATTTTTTCTAGTTCTGTTTGATGTATATCATAACCACAAGTTTTTTGAGAAAAACTTATTGTAGATACAGCTAAAAATAGTAAAAGTAAAGTTTTTTTCATGGTAAAGAATTAGATATTTTTATTTTCACAAATTTAGTTAATTATTATTGTTTATTTTCGTAAAATTAATTTAAATTATAATAATTAATGACCTGGACAGAAATACTAGCACCGATAAAAAATACAGAATATTTTGAAAAGCTTTGGCAAAAAGTTAAAAATGAATATGCAACTACCAAATGTTTTCCGCCAAAAAAACAGATTTTCAGAGCAATTGAACTCACGGCTTTTGAAGATGTAGAAGTAGTGATTATCGGGCAAGACCCTTATCATAATGATTTTCAGGCAAATGGTTTGTGTTTTTCGGTTTCAGATCAGGTTTCTGCGCCGCCTTCACTCAAAAATATTTTTACAGAACTCAAAGACGACTTAGGCATAGTAAAAACCAGTAACGAACTAGATTCTTGGGCAAGACAAGGTGTTTTGTTGTTGAATGCTATGCTTACGGTTCGTGCGCACGAGCCCAATTCTCACAAAGATTTGGGTTGGGAGAAATTCACAGATTTTATCATCAAAGAAATTTCGGACAAAAAAGAAAATGTTGTTTTTGTTTTGTGGGGTGCTTTTGCGCAAAAAAAAGCTTCGCTTATAGATGAAACGAAGCATTTTATCATTCAGTCAGCACATCCTTCTCCGTTTTCGGTGTACAGAGGTTTCTACGGAAGCAGACCTTTTTCTAAAATTAATGATTACCTGAAATTAAAGGGCAAAAAACCAATTGATTGGTAGTTTATTCTATTTTTAAATCAATAACATACTTTCCTTTTAAATCTTCAAAACCAACATCTGTAGAATTAGAAGGATATATATTAGTAAGCGTGAATTTTCTGCCCTGAAAAACAAAAGAATTTTTATTGTCTTGAGTAGAAATCGTAAATTTTCGTGGTCTAGAATGTAAACTCATTACCTCAATTTCTACTGTCGCAAAACCTGCTGTAATGCAACGCGCATTCATAGGACATCTGCTGTCTTCGATGGTTGTAACAAAAGTAATATTGAGCTTGTTTTCTTCCGAAAAAATATTTTGTTTTTCTACCAATCTCACAGCTCCTTTTTCTGGTTTTTCTGTAGGATAGGTGCTGTTTACAGTTTCTGAATTGGTGGTAGGCATTTTCACGTCAGTTGATTTTTTTTGAGATGCACATTGAGTAAAGATAAATGCTGAAATTGTCAGCAAAAATATTTTAGATTTCATAATTTTTTATTTTGTAAAGATATCTATTAAAACTACCAAAAACATTGCCAAACCTATTAAAAGATTAAAACCAGTGCCATAAATAAACCCTAAAAAAGCACCTTTGGTAGCATTGAAAGCTTTTTTCTTGTCGGTTCTATCATGGATAAGTTCTCCTAAAAAAACACCAAGCAACATCCCGATTATAAAACCAATGGGCGGAAAAAATAATCCGATGATAGTGCCTAAAAATCCACCAATTTTACCATATCGGCTTCCTCCGTATTTAGCTGTAGTTTTGATGGGAATGGTGTAATTTAGAATTAACGAAGCTAGTGTTAAAACTCCAAAAATAATAACATAAATAATAGAAAACTCTGGATTTCCGAAGAATTTATACAATAAAACTCCTGCGAAACTAAGCAGTAATCCTGGTAAAACTGGGAGAATGGTGCCCGCAATTCCTATAACGATGAGAATGATAGAAAGTAGTATAAATAGTGGTTGTTCCATTTATTATTTTTAAATATTGGTATAAAATTAACAAATAAACGCAATTGCCAATCATATTTTTTATTTTTGTAGAAAATTAGAACAAAATGGGATTTTTTAAAAGTTGGAGTGCTAAAATAACTGCCTTTGTAACGGAGAACGTTACAGATGATTTGTATTTACCAGTCACTATCGGAGCAAAGCTCATGTTTTTGGTTCTTGTATTTTTAGTAATAGACATTATTTCTGTCTTTTTTTGGAAATATTTTTCTAGATTTTTGGTCAAAATTTTAGGAAGTAAAACTATTCTCAAAGAAATTTATAAGCAAAAAGCATGGCGTTCTTTGGCTCATTTTTTCTCATTACTGTTTTGTTTTTTCATCTATGAAGATATTTTTGGGCCAAGACATCCTAGAACGAACCTTTACACCGAAAGAATGATTATTTTCGGACAAGTGATGGTTTTTGCAGTTTTAGTTTACCGATTGATTAAAGCCGTAGAGATTTATTATGAACAAAACCAAGACCGCTATAGAATCACCGCTATTAAAGCCATTTCAGAATCATTGAGAATTTTTGGAATTGTGATTTTTTCGCTTATTGGGATTTTTGTAATTTTTGGAATTGGTTTGCAAACGGTAATAGGCGTTTTAGGAGCAGTAACAGCGGTAGTTCTTTTGGTTTTCAGAGATACTATTTTGGGATTTGTAACCGGAATTCACGTTTCTACTTCTAAAAACCTGAAAATTGGAGACTGGATTGGTATTCCTAAATATAATATTGAAGGAAATATAATGGATATCAATCTCTTAACTACGAAAATTCAGAATTTTGATAAGACTTTTTCTACCATTCCTACTTATGATTTAATGAGTACAGAAATTAGAAATCATCAAATTATGTACGAAGGAAGCAGCCGCAGAATAAAACGTTCAGTATATTTTAATATCAAATCTTTCAAATTTGTGGACGAAGAATTCTATAATAAAGTTAAAGATATCAATCTTATTTCTGAATATCTCGACAGAAAGTTGAAAGAAATTGCCGAATCTAAAAAAGGAATTCCGCATTCTGAACGTTTAATTAATGGTCAACAATTAACAAACATCGGACTTTTCAGAAATTATGTCTCTAATTTCCTTAAAAATAACCCGAAAATAGACCACGACGAAATTATTTTGGTGAGACAGTTAGAAATTTCGCCTCAAGGTTTGCCTTTAGAAATCTATTGTTTTGCTAACAAAGCAGAATTAGCAGACTACGAAAGAATTCAGGCAGATATTTTCGACCATATTCTCACTGCTGCCAAAGAATTTGACTTAGAAGTAATGCAAGTAAATAAAATTTAGAATTAAAAAATTAAAAAATTAAAAAATTAAAGAATTAAAAGATTTACAAATCAAAATTTTCACAACTACATAACCTTACTATTTTACAACTTCACGACTTTACATAAAATGACAAAATTATCAGTAAACATCAATAAAATTGCGACCATCAGAAATGCAAGAGGCGCAGAAACTCCTAGTGTAACCGAAGCTGCCATTAAAATTCAAGAATTTGGTGGACAAGGAATTACCATTCACCCAAGACCAGACGAAAGGCATATCACCAGAAAAGATGTCTATGATTTGAAACCTTTGGTTTATACCGAATTTAATATCGAAGGAAATCCGCATCGTCCTTTTATAGATATGGTTTTGGAAGTAAAACCAGAACAAGTTACGTTGGTTCCCGATGCAGATGATGCCATCACTTCTAACGCAGGTTGGGATTGCGAAAAAAATCTAGATTTCTTAAAATCTGTGATTACAGAATTTAAAAATGCAGGCATTAGAACGTCTATTTTTCTTGACCCAAACCCAGAAATGGTAAAATTTGCTGCGGAAACAGGAACCGATAGAATAGAACTCTACACCGAAGCTTACGCCAGAAATTATGAAACCAACAAAGAAACAGCCATAAAACCTTATTATGAAACCGCTTTAGAAGCTACAAAATATGGTTTAGGAATTAATGCGGGACACGATTTAAGTCTTGATAATCTAAAATATTTTGCAGACAATATCCCGAATTTATTAGAGGTTTCTATTGGGCACGCTTTGATTTCTGAAGCGTTGTATTTAGGTTTAGAAAATACTATTCAAGCGTATTTGAAGAGATTGGCGAAATGGTAGTTTAATTGAAAATTGAAAGTTGAGAATTGAAAAATTTTAAATCTGCTCAATCAGCAAAATCAGCGAGGAAAATTATTTTCTAAAAATAGATTTTTCTTTGCAAGCTTAAAATATTTTCAAACATTTAAAATAAATCTTTGCGCACTTTGCGTTTAAAAATATGCAAATTTTACACTCAAAAATATACGGACAAGAAAAAAACGGAACACCTCTTCTCGTTTTTCACGGACTTTTCGGAATGTTAGACAATTGGGGAAGCTTCGGAAAAGAGTTTGGCGAATTTTTCCCAACTCATTTGATTGATTTAAGAAATCACGGAAAAAGTTTCCATTCAGACGAGATGAATCATCAGGTTTTGGCAGAAGATATTCTCAATTATATGAATTTTCACGGCATCGAAAAAGCCCATCTTCTCGGGCATTCTCTTGGCGGAAAAGCAGTGATGACTTTTGCGATTTCTTTTCCCGAAAAAGTAGAAAAACTCATTGTAGCAGACATTGCTCCGAAAGCATATCCTCCTCATCATCAAGGAATTATAAAAGCGCTTCAATCTGTAAATTTTGAGGAAGTACATTCTAGACAAGACGTGGAAACAGTTTTAAGTAATTACATTCCTGAGAAATTTGTCATTCAGTTTTTGACTAAAAATTTGTATTGGACGGAAGATAAAAAACTCAATTGGCGTTTTAACCTTCAAACTTTGGCAGAAAAATACAATGATTTTGTGGCAAATGCAATAAAATTTGGGAAATTTGAGGGTGAAACATTATTTATTGCAGGCGCAAAATCTAATTATATTCTTCCACAAGATGAATTGTTGATGCGTCAACAATTTCCTAAATACCAATTGGTTACCATAGAAAATGCAGGGCATTGGGTACAAGCACAAAACCCGAAAGATTTTAATCAAGCAGTGAGGGTTTTTTTAATTTAGAATTAATTTTATGACAGAACAAATACTTTGTTTATCTTATAGCATTATAATTATTTTTATTTTTTCATTAATTTTTAATGATAAAGTTTTCGAATATTATTATGGAAAATTAAAGGATAAAAAAAGAAGTTGGTTTTGGTTTGAAGTTTTCAATATTGAAAAAACAAAAAATAATATGCGAAAATTTTTAAGAATTTTGAGTGCTTTTGTCATTTTCGTTAATTTTATTTTATTCTTATTTGTAATGTTTTATTTTATACAGAAGAATTTTTAAAAAGAAACAATGAAACCATTATCAAAACTTATCCTTCAAAGTATATTTTTTTGTTAATGCTATTCTGATTTTTTTCTATTTAATAGCAGTTTATGATAGATTTAATGGAAGAAAAAGCCTTAATCCAAAAGAATTTTTATTTTCTGGTATTATTATTTTGGTTTTATCAGCAATTAATTTTCTTTACTATAAAAACAAAAATTTTAATTCTAAATAATTAACCGTATTTTTGTAAATCATTCATCAATTATCAATCATTATTTATGGTTCTCGTTACAGGCGCAACAGGAATTCTCGGGAGAGTTATCGTTTTAGAATTGTTAAAACGTGGTAAAACTGTTCGTGCTGCCAAAAGAAAATCTAGCAATTTAGAAGAAGTAAAAGATTCTTTCCGTTTTTATACCGAAAATTCTGACGAATTTTTTAACAAAATTGAATGGATAAACGTTGATTTTGAAGATATTTATTCACTTCAAAAAGCATTAGTTGGCGTAGAAGAGGTTTATCATTGTGCTGCGAAAGTCAGTTTTCATCCGAAGGATAAAAGAAAAATGTACAAAACCAATATCGAAGGAACTAAGCAATTGTTGTATGCCTCAGAAAATTCTTCGGTTAAGAAATTCCTTTTTGTGAGTTCTATTGCGGTTCTTGATGGTTTTAATGAAAACGGAGAATTAGATGAAAATTCAGATTTTAATCCAAAAGTAGATCATTCTTCATATGCTATTTCTAAACATTTTTCTGAAATGGAAGTTTGGCGTGCTTCCGCAGAAGGTCTTAATGTGGCAATTGTAAACCCCGGTTTAATCATCGGAAGTGGAAATTGGAACGAAAGCAGCGGAACTTTATTTAAAGAATTAGGCGAAAATGCCTTCACGTTTTCAGGGGGAACTTCTTATGTAGATGTAAGAGATGTTGCTAAAATTTCGGTAGAATTGATGGAAAATAATATTTTCGGAGAAAGATTTATTTTAATTTCTGAAAATAAAAAATATGAGCAAGTTGCTAATTTCATCAAACAAAAATTAGGAAAACCAGCCACTAGAATTGTTCCAAATGGTTGGTTGAAATCTGGAGTTTTCTTGAATGCAATTTTAGGTTGGCTTATTTCTCCGCTCAAAATGGCGAATAAAGTGAATGTGCAATCTGTAACGGAATTCAACAAAATATCCAATAAAAAGATCAAAGAAAAGCTCAATTACGAATTTATTTCAGTGGAAGAAAGTTTGGCTTTTCACTTGGAAAATTATAAAAAAGACAAAAGTTTTAATAAATAAAAATTCCCCTTCTTTGAAGGGGTGGCGAAATTTTCGTAGAAAATTTTGACGGGGTAGTTAAAAAATATTTGCGCTCTTTGCGTTTAAAAAAAATATGGAAAATCAATTTTTAGGAAATCAAAATTTCAATATATCTCATCAAGTCGTTTCGGCAACTTGTCCGTCTAACATTGCATTAATTAAATATTGGGGAAAATATGCCAATCAAATTCCTGCAAATCCTAGTATTTCTTATACTTTGAATCACTGCAATACCCAAACTTCGATGGAATTTATGGCAAATGAACCGTTTTCTGTTCAGACTTTTTTGGCAGGAAATGAAGAGATAAAATTTGCAGAAAAAATTGAAAAATATTTCAAAAACATAGAGCCATATTTACCTTGGATTCTCAAAGGAAAATACATCATCAAAACAGAAAATACATTTCCGCACAGTTCAGGAATTGCCAGTTCTGCTTCTGGTTTTGGAGCTATTGCAAATTGTTTGATGGAATTAGATAAATTATTTGGAACCGAGAATCAAGAACCAAGACACAAGACTAAAAAAGCCAGTTTTTTGGCAAGATTAGGAAGCGGAAGTGCTTGCAGAAGTTTGTACAATGGTTTGGTAGTTTGGGGAAAAACCGACGAAGTTGAAGGAAGTTCAGATTTATTTGCTGTGAAATACCCTGATTCTGAAATTCACCCGATTTTTAAAAATTTCAATGATTGGGTTTTATTGATTCACGAAGGTCAAAAAACGGTAAGTTCTACAGTTGGTCACGGTTTAATGAACACCAATCCTTACGCGGAAAGACGTTTCCAAGAAGCGAGAGAGAATTTTATTCCATTGAAAGAAATTCTTAAATCTGGAAATCTTGATAAATTTATCACTTTGGTAGAACACGAAGCGTTGACTTTGCACGCGATGATGATGATAAGCGAGCCTGCTTTTATTTTGATGAAAACAGGGACAATGGAAGTCATCAATAAACTTTGGAATTATAGAAAAGAAACTGGGAATCCGTTGTTTTTCACACTAGATGCAGGTGCAAATGTTCACTTGCTTTTTCCAGAAAATGAAAACTCTAACGAAATCAAAAGTTTTATAGAATCTGAATTGCTACAACACACACAAAAAGGTGGAGTAGTGAAAGATGTGATGAAATTTTAAAAATATGGAGAATATAATATTAAAGACAAAAGAAAGACTTCATTGTTTAATTCTTAACTTAAAAAGAATAGAGTTGAAGGATGCTAAAATATTTAAAATAAAATTAGAAGAGCTAAAAAATTCTTCCCAAATTGATGAAATTTTAAATGAATTTAAAAATAAAAAAAATAATTACATTTATATAATAAAAATTGAGGATAAAAAAATAAATGATGTTGTAGATGAATTTAAATGTAGAGAATGTGAAATTAAGATTTCTAAATTTAATGATAACATTAATAATTGTAGGTCATTATATGTTGGCTCATCAACATCAGATATATTATCAAGGATTAAACAACATTTAGGGTTTTTATCTAATAAAGTGTATGCTTTACATTTAAAAAAATGGATGAAACCATCTGCCATAATCATATTAGAATTATATGAGATTGGGATTGATGAAAATATTCAAGATAAAAAAATTATAGTTGAAACTATTGAACAAACATTTTGGGATTTGAACTTGCCATTATTTGGTAAAAGAAGTGGACAAATGTAGTTTGCAATTATATCATTTCTTACCTTACATCAATTCACCAGCTTCTGAGAATTTGTAATTTTGAATAAAAATTTAAAAAATGAATAAATTCGAGATAGGAGTTGGAATGTTTGGTGATTTAGCTTTCAATAAAGAAACAGGGGATTTTGCCAATCCTCAACAAAAATTACAGGAAATTTTAGCCGAAATAAAATTAGCTGATGAATTGGGAATAGATGTTTTTGCTTTGGGCGAGCATCATCGTCCAGATTACGTGGTTTCTTCACCAGAAATGGTGCTTTCTGCGGCAGCTTCTATTACTAAAAATATTAAATTAATGAGTGCTGTTACGGTGCTTAGTTCGGCAGAACCAGTGAAAGTATATCAGGATTTTTCTACTCTGGATTTAATTTCTGGCGGAAGAGCCGAAATTGGTGTTGGAAGAGGTAGTTTCATAGAATCTTTTCCGCTTTTTGGCTATAATTTGAATGATTATAATGAACTTTTCGAGGAAAAATTAGATTTGTTACTCAAAATAAATTCTCAAGAAAATGTTTCTTGGGAAGGCAATCTTAGAGCTCCAATGGTTGACCAAACGGTCTATCCTAGAGCTACAAACAATGGGAAATTACCAGTCTGGATTGCAGTTGGCGGAACTCCAGAATCAGTTTTGAGAGCTGCCAGATTAGGACTACCTTTGGTTGTAGCTATTATTGGTGGTTTGCCAAGACAATTCAAACCTTTAATAGATTTTTATAAGCAAGAATATTTGAAAAACGGTCACAATCCTGAAGAAATGCGAATCGGAATTCATTCTCATACTTTGGTAAGCGAAGATCCAGAAGTAATTGATGGATATTTTGAAAATTATGCAGCTCAAATGAACAGAATTGGCAGTTCTAGAGGTTGGGCACCTTACACCAAAATGCAATATGAAGGTGGCAGAAGTAAAGAAGGTGCACTTTTTATTGGAAATTCTGAAGAAGTAGCGGAGAAAATAAATACTGTGAAAGAAATGTTTGGCTTAACCAGATACATTGCACATATGGATGTAGGTGCGCCAAGCCACGATGTAATGATGAAAAGTATAGAATTATTCGGGACTAAAGTTTCAGAAAACGTAAAATAAATTATAAATAATGAAAATTCATCATATTGCCATCATTTGTTCTGATTATCAAATTTCTAAAGAATTCTATACCGAAATTTTAGGACTGAATATTATTAGAGAAATTTACAGAGAAGAAAGAGAATCTTATAAATTGGATTTAGCAATTGGTGAAGATTATATAATTGAACTTTTTTCTTTTCCGAATCCTCCAAAAAGGCCTTCAAGACCAGAAAGTTGCGGACTACGGCATTTGGCATTTGCGGTAGAAAATGTAGAACAAAAACGAAAAGAATTACTAGAAAAAGGTTTGGATTGCGAAGAGATAAGAATTGATGAATTTACTGATAAAAAGTTCTTTTTTACGACAGATCCAGATGATTTGCCTTTAGAATTTTACGAAATGTAACTTTTTAGTTGTTGAAAAGACTTATTCATAAATTTTTGATATGAAAGCATTATTATTTCTATTAATTTCGAGTTTTTCTTTTGCTCAAAATGTTTCCGAAAAAGAAGTAGTAAAACCTATAGAAAATCTTTTTCAAGCGATGAAATCTGCAGATTCTATTGGGGTAAAAAATGCTTTTTCTAGCTCAGCCATTATGCAGACTTTTGACAAAAACAATGAAATAAGAACCGAAAAAGTAGAAGTTTTTTCAAAACAAGTTGGCATTTCTAAAGCTGGAGATTTAGACGAAAGATATACCATTTCTAAAATTTTGATAGACGGAAATATGGCTTCGGTTTGGGTTCCTTACCAATTTTATTATAAAGGAAATTTTTCGCATTGTGGCGTTAACAGTTTTCAATTAGCAAAATTGAATAACGAATGGAAAATTCAGTATATCATTGATACCAGAAGAAAAGAGAATTGTACAAAATAAAATCGGACGAGAGTTCGATTTTTTTTATTTTCAAGATAAATTGCCAAGTGCAAAACTTATTTATATTTTTGCAACGAAATAAATCAATAAGAAATGAAAATCGGAATTCTAGGAGGTGGACAATTAGGAAGAATGTTTATTCAAAACGCTCTGAAATATGACGACGAATTTTATGTTCTCGATCCAAATTCAGATTGTTCTTGTGCCAATATTTCTCATTTTACCAAAGGTAATTTTAACGATTTTGATGATGTTTTAGAATTCGGGAAAAACAAAGATGTAATTTCCATAGAAATAGAACACGTAAATGTTGATGCACTTTTTGCTCTTGAAAAATTGGGCAAAAAAGTAATTCCAAGTGCTGAAATCATCAAAACAATTCAACAAAAAATCCTTCAAAAAGAATTTTATAAAAAGCACCATATTCCGAGTCCTGATTTCGAGATTTTTGACGGAACTTCAGATGAAATCAAAATAGAATTTCCTTTTGTTCAAAAGTTAAATACCGGTGGTTATGACGGAAAAGGTGTGCAAATCATCAGAAATGCCGAAGATTTAAAAAATCTTTGGGTACAAGATTCGGTTTTAGAAAATTTAGTAGAAATTGACAAAGAACTTTCCATCATTATTGCCAAAAACGAAAACGGCGAAACCAAGACTTTTCCTGTAACAGAAATGGTAGCTGATGAAAAATTGAACCTTTTAGATTTCAATATTTGTCCTGCCGAAATTTCTGATAAAGTTCAATCTCAAATTGATAATATTGCAGAAAAATTTATTAATGCTGCTAATTCTCCAGGGCTTTTCGCCATTGAATTGTTTTTGGATAAAAACGGACAAGTTTGGGTAAATGAAACTGCACCTAGATTGCACAATTCTGGTCATCAAACACAAGAAGGAAATGCTAATTCTCAGTTCGAGCAATTTTACAGAACTTTGAAAAATCTTCCTTTAGCTGATACAGATACTTTTGGATTTTCGGGAATGCTGAATTTGGTTGGCGAAGAAAATTATACCGGAAAAGTAAAATATGAAGGTTTAGAAGATGTTTTAAAACTCCCAAAAACCTACGTTCATCTCTATGGAAAAACCGAAACAAAACCTGGAAGAAAAATGGGACATATTAATGTTCTCGCCAATTCTAGAGAAGAACTTTTAGAAAAACTCAATCATATAAAAACTTTGGTAAGAGTGATTTCTTAAGTTGGAATTACTCTAATTTTTTCTTTCTTCTAAAAATATCAGGACGATAATTAATGATGAATACGCCGCTGATAATTAAAATTGTGGCAATGATAAATTTTGCAGAAATTTTTTCGTCAAGAATCAACCAGCTTAAGAAAATCCCAATAATAGTATTGATGTAAGAAAGCATAGAAACCTGCGTTGTTAAAAGGTTTTTGAGCAAATAATGATATGCATAAAACGTAATTACAGAACCGAAAATTGCCAAATAGACAATCGCGAAAATGCTTCTGTTGCTCCATTCATTAAAGTGATAGTCTTTAGAAAAAACAAATCCGAAAATTATCTGAACAACTCCAGCAAAAGCGAATTGGTAAAATAAATTCAGGAAAAGATTGTCGGTTTTTATTTGTAATTTTTTGGTGTAAATCGTTCCGATTGTCCAACTTGTGATGGCTAAAAGCAAAATGAGAATTCCGAAAACGTATTCTAGATTGGCTAAATCTTTCAAACCGTCCCAAAAAATAAAAACAACACCAGAAAATCCTAAAATCAAACCAAAAAGTGATTTATTGCTAAATTTTTCTAATCCTACAATTAGACTCGCAATAAAAATTAGAACGGGAGTAAGTGCAGAAATGAGTGAGGTTAAACTACTGGTAAGATGAGATTCTGCGGCAGTTGTAAGTCCATTTGCGCCAACTAACATTAATGTAGAAAGTGTAATCTGAGTTCTAAAATTTTTAAAACCAATCCATTTTAGATTTTTGGTAAATAATAAAATCGGGAATAGAATGATGGCTGCCAAAAACTGTCTAATTCCTGCCACAAACCAAGAAGGAATGGTTTCTACACCAATTTTAATGGCAAGAAAAGTAGTGCCCCAAAAAAAGGCAACTGCAAAAATGGCAAGTAAAAGTTTTGAGTTCAAATAAAGAATTTAAGTTGCAAAGATACCTAAAACTATGTTTTCATTTTTAAAATTTTTATCTTTGAGACATCTAAAATAAAAAGTAAGATGGTTTCAATCATTATGGGCAGTCAAAGCGATTTGCCAATTATGCAACAAGCAGCAGATTTTCTTAAAAATTTAGAAATTCCATACGAGTTGACGGTTGTTTCTGCACACAGAACGCCAGAACGTATGTTTGATTTTGCGAAAACCGCCAAAAATAGAGGCATAAAAGTGATTATTGCAGGAGCAGGAGGAGCTGCACATTTACCAGGAATGGTGGCGAGTTGCACTACTTTGCCTGTGATTGGCGTACCAATTTTGAGCAGTAATTCTATAGATGGTTGGGATTCTGTTTTGTCTATTTTGCAGATGCCTTCAGGAATTCCTGTGGCAACCATCGCTTTGAACGGCGCTACCAACGCTGGGATTCTCGCTGCTAAAATTTTAGGAACATCAGACGAAGAAATTTCTACAAAATTAGAAATCTACCAATTGAGTTTGAAAGAAAAAGTGCTTTCTACCATCGAAGAAATTAAAAAAGAACACCCGAATTCTTACGATTAACCTGTCATTGCGAGGAGTTTTGTGAAACAAAACGCCGAAGCAATCTGTTGAATTTAGTAGCAACACGCTTTAGCTTCTTTTTCACTTTCAATCCTGCTTTCGCAACTCGCTTTTTTGTTTTTTGAAAAAACAAAAAGAGCTCAAACAATTGCTCAATCAGGGCTGTAGTTTACTGTTCTTTTTGTAAAACAACTTTCCACAAAGAAGCTGTTAAATAATCTGTGTAAATCTGTGTTTTCTGTGAGAGAAAACTAATCCAACCACAAAACCGCACCTTCAAATTCTCTTCGCCAATAGAGTTCGTTGTGTTTTCCGTCTTCGTCTATTTTTAGGAAAATATTTTTGGATTTTACGTTTTTAGATTTCAGGTTTTTTATCACGCGATTGGTTTGTTCCTCCATATCTTTATCTTCGTGTTTTCCTTGGATAAAGTAATATTTTTGGTGTTTTAGATTTGTTTTTGAACTCAAAATAAATGCATTCAACTCTTTTGCATTAAACCAAAAAGCAGAAGAAAACGCCAAAACTTTCCCGAAAATTTCAGGATATTTCACGGCTGCATAAACAGAAATTAAAGCTCCGAGAGAACTTCCGCCAATTGTGGTAAATTTTCGTTGAGGTTTTGTTCTGTAATTTTTATCAATATAAGGTTTTAGATTTTCGACAATAAATTTCACGTAATTATCGCCATTTCCGCCTCCGTATTTTGCATTTTTGTACGGCGAAAGTTCTTCAATACGTTTTTCTCCGCCATTATCAATTCCTACAAAAATAAAAGATTTTCCAGTTTTTTCAAAAATTTTGTCAAGCGTTTCGTCAACTTGCCATTCTCCAGCGTAAGAAGTAGCATCATCAAAAAGATTTTGCGCATCTTGAAGATACATTACTTCGTAATTTTTGTGAGAAGTCTCGTAATCTTTAGGCAAATAAATCCAAATTCTACGCGTGGTTTTCAACTGCGGAATTTCAAATTTCTCTGAAATGATTTTTACGTTTTCTGTGGCAGTGTGTTTTCTTTCTTGAGCCAATGTAAAAATAGCGCAGAAAAAGAGTAGAAGTGCAAATGATTTTTTCATAGTATAAAATTAAGAAAGATTTCACTAACTTTACATTCATTAAAAATCTTTTGTAATGACAACTAAATACGAGCAAATTTCGAGTTCACTTTTTGTAAAAAATCGTAAAAAATTCACCGAAAAAATGCAGCCAAAATCTTTGGCAATTTTTAATTCTAATGATATATATCCTGTAAGTTCAGATTCTACGCTTCCTTTTGCACAGCATAGAGATATTTTTTATCTAAGTGGAGTAGATCAGGAAGAAAGTATTCTTTTGATTTTTCCAGATGCTTACAAAGAAGAGCATAGAGAGATTCTTTTCTTAAGAGAAACCAATGAGCATATCGCAATTTGGGAAGGCGAAAAATTGACGAAAGAAAAAGCAACCGAAGTTTCTGGTGTGAAAACGGTTTTTTGGTTGTCTGATTTTGATAGAATTTTCTATAATTTGATGAATGAAGCGGAAAATATTTATCTCAATAAAAATGAACATTATAGAGCTGTGTTGGAGGTTCAAACACGAGAAGACAGGTTTATAGAAAGAGTGAAAAAAGAGTTTCCTTTACACGAAATTTTGAGAAGCAATCCTATTCTTCAGCATTTAAGAAGTGTAAAAGAACCTGAGGAAATTGCCTTGATGCAAACTGCGTGCAACATAACCGAAAAAGGAATCAGAAGATTACTAAATTTTATAAAACCTGATGTTTGGGAATATGAAATTGAAGCAGAACTCATCCACGAATTTATAAAAAACAGAAGCAAAGGTTTTGCATATACTCCTATAATCGCAAGTGGTAATAATGCTAATGTTTTGCATTATATAGCCAATAATATGCAGTGTAAAGATGGTGATTTAATTTTGCTAGATGTAGGTGCAGAGTACGCTAATTATTCTAGTGATTTAACCAGAACAATCCCTGTAAATGGAAAATTTACCGAAAGACAAAAGCAAATTTACAATGCGGTTTTGGATATGAAAAATTTTGCGACTTCGCTACTTGTTCCAGGAAGTAACTGGTATGATTATCATAAAGAATGTGGGGATTTTTATACGTCTAAATTTTTAGAATTAGGACTTCTAGATAAAGCAGATGTGCAAAATGAAGATAAAAATTGGCCTGCTTACAAAAAATATATGATGCACGGTACTTCTCATCATATGGGATTAGATACTCACGATTACGGAATTCTTTCTGATAAATTTGTAGAAAATATGGTTTTCACTGTAGAACCAGGAATCTATCTTCCAGCAGAAGGTTTTGGTATTAGAATAGAAGATGATGTAGTGATTCAAAATTCTGGAGAACCATTTAATCTAATGAAAAATATCCCAATAGAAGTGGAAGAAATAGAGGAATTAATGAATGTATAAAATTAAAAAATCCCTACTCTAATTTTTTGAGTAGGGATATTTTTTAATTTTATATCATTTTAAATAAAAATGATGTTTTTTGCCTTTTTATACATATTTCTATTTTTAAGAGATTCTTCTGATAGCAATCTGAGTTACTGGGCCTTCTCCTGTAGAACCAGAACTTAGTTTTTTTATGGTAGTGGTTCCACTACTTGTTTTTACTCTTACAGAGTATGTCTTGTTGGCTTCTAACTTTACTGAAGTGTAAATGGTGTAAGATTGCAATCTTTCTGCGGTGTAATTGGGGTCAGTAATTGTTGCTGAATAATAATCATTGGTCGAAGTGATCCATTTTCCAGCAGCATCATCCCAAATTCCAAAAACAGGATTATTGTTTGTGGTATTATTTACTTGTAAATTAAAAAAAACAGAGTAATAGCCAGTATTATCTACTTTGAAAGTTCCATTTTGAAATCCATAAAGCCCTATTTCTTGTAGATTATCAAGAATTTCTACATTTAGATTGCTAATGACGGATGGTGTAGAAGAGGTGAAGCTTTGGTCGTTGCTCATTTGTATTTCAAATTCTGGAGCAACTATTACATTTGTTCCATCAGACATTAATGTTCCAGTTTGTACAGGAACTGTTGGGAAAACTTTGTTTTTGTCTGTAGTTTTTAAAACGCCTCCATCTGCCCATACTAATAGGTCTGAGCTGTTATACGGTTGTGGTGTAGTTATATTTCTGACCCTCATTGTACCATTTACATCTACAGTAGTTGTAGGAGAGTCGGTATTTATTCCAAAATTTGTTTGGGCTTTTATTTGAATAGAAACAAAAGCGATGATTATATATAATGATGTTTTCATATTATTTTACTCTAATGATTCTGATGATTGATGGTGAATTTTGAGTAGTTACTAGACTAGTATTTCCTAAAACAGTAAATGTATTAGAGGTAGAACCAGTAACCCCAGCTATAAATCTGATGGAATAATTAGTTCCAGCTGTCATATTGATAGCAGTTAAAAGCTTAGATGTTCTTATTTTATTGGTTGTATTAATAGACATATCAGTGTCATTAATTCTCGCTACCCATTTATTGGTTGTATCATTCCATACACCTATTACATTATTTGCTGAATAGTTAGAAGTGTTTGTAGAAGTGGTTTGAAAAGAAAGAACAATCATGTAAACTCCAGAAATAGGGCATGTGAAAATACCATTAGAGTATGCGTTGTAATTATCAACCAATTCTTTGTTTAGAGTATTTAATACTTTTGGCGTGCCTGTTCCGTCTGTGGTTTGGTTGGCGGTAGATTGTACTACTACTTCAGGGGCAATATCTAATTTACTGTTGATTACCGACATTACCGTACCTATTTTTGAGACTTGAGGTAAATTAAGGTCGCTAAATTTTACAGTTTTTAGTTTATTGTTGGTGTCAGAAAGAACAAAATTATCATTAATATTGAATGAACTAGCGGTCTCTAAACTTCTAACTCTAATGTCTCCATTTATATCTAATGTTGTTGTAGGATTATTGTTATTAATACCTACGTTTTGGGATTTAGCAACATTAATAAATGTTACTAAAAATATGATGAATATTTTTTTCATGATTTTATTTTAAGCGTCTTAATGTTACTGAAGAAACCAATCCGTTTCCAGATGAATCTGTGGCTTCTTTTTTAATGGTAAAAGATTCGGATGAACTTGCAGACATAGCTGCAAAAGCATAGTTTACTCCTTTTTTTAAGTCAACACCGCTGTAAATAAAATAATTTTGAGTTTTATTGCCAGAGCTTCCTCCAGATGCTGTAAAGCTGTCATTTACGCCACAAATCCAAGTGTTATTAGTGAGGTCTCGAACTCCTATAAATGGATTAGTAAGAGCTGTGTTTGCGCTTATTTGTACGCTGATTACAATTACATAAGTTCCATCTGCATTTACTTGAAAAGAACCATTGTTATATAGTGCCATATTGTCAAAAGCCTCAGTATTCATATTGGTAATAACTTGAGGAGTGGCAGAATTAATGGTCTGGTCGGCAGACATATCTACGTTAAATTCTTGGGCAACTATGTATTCAGAACCTGTAGAGATTATGGTTCCGGTATTTTCTGTTACCAGTGGCGAGATTTTGTTTTTTGGAATAGATTTTAGAGTTCCATCAGAGGTTGTCATAACTACCAGTCCCGTAGAAGAGAGTGTAGAGTAGTTTGTAGTTAGCTTGCTGCCCTTTACATCACCGTTTACGTCTAGTGTTTGTGTAGGGCTTTCTGTGTTTATTCCTACTTTTCCATTATAAGTTTGGGCATTTCCAAATATTATTATAAATGCAAATAGTAGAAAAAAATTAGTTTTTTTCTTCATCAAATGTGTTTTGCTTTTTCAAGCAAAAATCACGCCAAATAAGATTAAAAAAATGTTAAAATTAGCCTAATGAAAAAATATTATGTTAATTTTTCTCTTTTTTATTTGCTTTCAAAGAATTTAATTAAATCTATATAGTTTTTTTGGTTAAGTCCATGTCCTGTCATATACTCTCTAAAAGTAAAAAAAGCACCCAATTCATACAGGAAATCTGCAGCTTTTCTTCCCCATTCTAAAGGGATTACAGCATCTTCATTACCGTGCGAAATAAAAAATCTAAGATGCTGAATTTGCTTTTTACCTTTTATGTTTTTCAAGATTTTTGGCTCAGGATAAGCGCTTAAACAAGCTACTTTATTAAAATACTCAGGATAAGTAAGTGTCATTGCATAGGTAAGGATTCCTCCTTGCGAAAATCCCATCATATTCACCTTTGTTTCTAGATTGTAATGATGCTTCAGATTGTCAATTGTTTTCATAATTTGCTTCATAGAATCTACCGCTTGCTCTACATCTATGAATTTTTCAACATTATTAAAATCAATATCATACCAAGAAAATCCTTCGTAATCACTATTATTAGGAGCTCTCAAGCTCACAATGATCCAATCTTCTGGCAAGTCATGTCGGAAACTGAATAAATCTTCCTCGTTACTTCCATATCCGTGGAGCATCACCAACATTTGAGTTTGTGAAGTAATATTTTCTGGTTCTCTTACAATAAATTTTAAATCCATAGTACAAAGATAATTTTTATATTTTTGATGTGAAGCAAGACGTAAAATCCTATTTTTCACTTTCAGTCCAGCTTTTCATTGCAATCTGTTATTGCAAGCAAATCTAAAGCAATCCCAAGTTTTTTGCCTGCAATAACAGGATTTTCATTTCAATCTGGACTATTCATTCGCATCTGCTTCTTTACACTTTACCAATACTTTGCCAAACAAAAAAACTGACACGAAGTCAGTTTTCTATTTTTTTAATAAAATAATTTTTTCGAGAATATAGAATTTAGCCTGTCGTTCCTACGGAACTACTCCAGATTCAAAACTTTTACCTCAAAACTCGAAACTTGTATCTCAAATCTAAAGAACTCCAGTTTTCACCATACATTCTCTCATTTTTTGATACGTTCTTTCAATATCGTGGTCAAGACCAATTGAAAATCTGATTAATCCATCAGAAAGTCCCATTTCTTTTCTCTCTTCTTCAGGGATTTCAGATGAAGTAGAACTTCCGCTGCATGAGAATAAAGTTTTGTAAAAACCCAAACTTACTGCTAAATAACCAAGATTCTCTGTTTGCATGAGTTCCATTAATTCATTGGCTTTTTCTACACTCCCTACATCTATTGTTAATAAGCCGCCAAAACCATATTCTTTGTGCATCATAGATTTCATCAGTTCATGATTTTTGTGAGATTTTAAACCAGGGTATTTTACTTTCAAACCATCATTTTCGAATTTTTCTGCTAAAAACAGTGCGTTTTCGCTGTGTTTTTTCATTCTTATGTGCAGTGTTCTTAGATTTTTAAGAATACTTGCAGAACGGAAACTATCCATTGTTGGGCCTAGAAGCATACATGCGCCATTATTTACATTTTTGGTGTCGTCTACAAATTCTTGTGAAGCGCAATATACACCACCAACTGTATCACTGCTTCCATTGATAAATTTAGTTAAACTATGAATTACCACATCTGCTCCTAGCGTAATCGGGGAAACCGAAAGTGGAGAAAACGTATTATCAACAATCAATTTTAGGTTGTGTTTTTTGCAAATCTCTGCCAGTTTTCTTAAGTCGGCAATTTCTAAAAGAGGGTTACTTACTGTTTCGCAGTAGATAATTTTGGTATTGGGTTTTATTGCGGTTTCTACTTTTTCTAAATCAGTAATATCTACAAAACTCGTTTCAATTTGATAAGGTGGAAGAAAATTTTTCATAAAAGCATACGTTCCTCCGTAGATTGTTCTGGCAGAAACAATATGATCGCCACTTTTGCAGATTTGAAGCAAAGTAGAGGTAATTGCGCCCATTCCAGAGGCCGTTACATTAGCAGTTTCTGTGCCTTCCATTTTAGCAAGAGCTTGTGCTAAATACAAATTCATTGGTGATGAATGTCTAGAGTACAAGTAACAACCTTCTGCATTCCCTTCGAAGGTATCAAACATTGTTTTAGCAGAAAGGAAAGTGTAAGTTGAACTGTCAGAAATTGAAGGGTTTACGCCTCCAAATTCTCCGAAATATTGCAAATCTTGAATCGCATTTGCCGCGTTGAAATTTTCCATAATTTTTATTATTGTGAAGAATGAAATGATGAAGTAATTAGTTGATATCTTAGAACTATTACCTAGTTTTACTTTTTTTCGCAATGATGTAAATTTGCTATTATTCCAACTTTATTACAATAAATATAATATAATTCAGAAAATAAATCTAAAATGTTTTAAATTTACCGAAAATTTAAAGTTTTAAATTCAAGTATTTCGGCTTTAACCAAAAATAAATCTATGGAGCTAGATAAAATCGACAAAAAATTACTCTATTTTTTACAAGAAGACAGCAAGCAAACCACAAAAGAATTGTCTCATAAGTTAGATTTATCTGTGACTGCTGTTTATGAACGTATCAAAAAATTAGAAAAGCAAAAAATAATTTCTAAATATGTTGCCATTATTAATAGGCAAAAAGTGGAGAGAAATTTTATTGTTCTTTGTCACATAAAATTGATTCAACATAGAAAAGAATATGTCTTGCAATTTGAGAAAGAGATTATGACTTTACCAGAGGTAACAGAATGTTTCCACGTGAGCGGAGATTATGATTACATTTTAAAAATCTGCGTAAAAGATATGGAAGAATACCGAAATTTTATGGTTACCAAACTCACAACTTTGCAACATATCGGTTCTACACACAGTTCTTTTATGATTGCGGAAGTGAAGAATACGACTGCGATTATTTTATGATTTTAGTCTGTTAAATTTTTGTTTTTGTATTGTTTCGAAAACTTTATTGCAAGAATTAAAAATAAAAATAACCAGGTAATTGCAAGAATCCATAATGGTTCATTATTGTTGCATAAAGGTATAGTATTGATAAAGCTTTTGTTGCATTCAAATGCTATATTTGCGCCCCAATGTACTCCAAAAGTTAGCCAAAGAGATTTAGTAATTATTATTGATATTGCTAATACTAAACCTAGGAAAAATAAGTAGGATAATACTGAAATTCCTTCGTTTAATCTCCATATATGATTTAAAACATAAATTATACTGGATACTAAAATCCAAATCGATGGTTTTAAAAATTTTAGATGAGCATATAAATATCCTCTTGTAAGTATGTCTTCTGCTAGAGATGGTACGAATGTCATTAGTAATATCATTGGTAATTTTTGAATGACAACTGACAAAGATTCATAACCTAATATTTTTTCATAACCTAAAAAATAGGAAATAAATACTGAAAATGCAAAAAATAATAAACCAGTAATTATTCCAAAAGAAAAGTTTTTTAGCCAACCATTATCAAAACCTAATCCGTAGCTTTTATAGCCATCAAGTTGTTGGAATTTTACCACAAAATAAGCTAAAATAAGGAAGCCTATTTTGAAAATAGCCATTATCCAAAAATTTTGAAAAAATTCTGGAAAATGGTAAACAAAAAATAATAAAGTAAATCCTAATATGAAGGATGTATTTTTAAAATTTTTCATCTTAGATTTTAATCAATCGCTTTCACGATAAAATACTGCTTTTTACCTTTTTGTAATAATAAAAATTTACCGTCAATTAAATCTTTTTCAGAAGCTAGAAAATCGTCTTTTATTTTTTCTTTGTTTACAGAAATTGAATTTTGTTGAACTTCTCTTCTCGCTTCACCTTTAGATTTTAGAAAATTAGATTTTTCTGATAATAAATCTACAATATTGCAACCCAAAACTTCAGATTTTGCAACTTCCGCTTGTGGAACTCCATCGAAAATTTGTAAAAATAATTCTTCGTCAAGACTTACTAAATCTTCGGCTGTGCTTTTCCCGAAAAGGATTTCCGAAGCTTTCAATGCTTTTTCGTATTCTGCTTTTCCGTGAACCCAAACTGTAACTTCTTCAGCCAGTTTTTTCTGTAATTTTCTTTCGTGAGGAGCGGTTTTATGTTCTTCAATTAATGCTTCTATTTCTTCTTTTGGTAAAAAAGTATAGAATTTTATAAATCTTTCTGCATCTTCATCTGTAGCATTTACCCAAAATTGGTAAAATTTATAAGGAGAAGTTTTTTTAGCGTCAAGCCAATAGTTTTCTCCCGCTTCAGATTTCCCGAATTTAGAACCATCAGCTTTTGTAATCAATTGAATCGTTAAAGCAAAAGCTTCACCTTGCGCTTTTCTTCTGATAAGTTCGCTACCAGTAGTGATATTTCCCCACTGATCAGTTCCTCCCATTTGTAATTTTACGCCATTATTTTGGTAAAGATGTAAGAAATCATATCCTTGCAATAATTGGTAAGTAAATTCGGTAAAACTCATTCCTTCTACACCTTCTTTCCCTGAAAATCGGTTTTTCACAGAATCTTTTGCCATCATATAATTCACGGTAATGTTTTTCCCGATGTCACGAGCAAAATCTAAAAACGTGAAATTCTTCATCCAATCATAATTGTTAACCAATTCTGCTTTATTCGGTTCGTTTCCTTCAAAATTTAAAAATCTAGAAAGTTGCCCTTTTATACAATCTACATAATGATTAAGTGTAGCTTCGTCTAGCAAATTTCTTTCCGAAGATTTACCAGAAGGATCACCAATCATACCAGTTGCACCGCCAACCAAAGCAATAGGTTTATGACCGTGCTGTTGAAAATGTGCCAAAATTTTTATCTGAATCAAACTTCCGATATGAAGTGAATCTGCGGTAGGATCAAAACCAATATAAGCAGTCGTCATTTCCTTATTCAGTTGTTCATCAGTTCCGGGCATCATATCAGCGTACAAACCGCGCCATTTTAGTTCTTCAATAAAAGCGTTCATTTTCTTAAAAATTTTGATTGGCAAAGATAGGAAATTTGCTGGAAGTAGGAGGCTAGAAGCTGGAAGTTTTTAAGGGAGTACATTTTATGGTGAATTTATAAATGTAGTAAAAAGCTCTGCATTTTTTGCAATGCAGAGCTTTTTAATATTAAAAGAATTGGCTTTTATAGGTTTGGGATAAGTTTCCAAACGTCAAAGTTGTCCCAATTTCTTTTAGAATCACTATTTCCTGCATTAGAGCTAAAATAGATAAAACCATCTGAGCCAAAAGAAGGTGTAGCATTCCATGTGTTTCCTGTGGTAAGCTGTTTCACACTACCACCATTAATATCCATTAGGAAAATATGTGATGAAGTTTGTGAACCTGCTTTATTTTTTTCTCTTTTGCTAAATACAATCCATTTTCCATCTGGTGAATATTTGGGATGCACATAATCAAAATCACCACTAGTAAGTTGGGTTTGTTGCCCTGTTTCTAGATTGTAAATGAAAATTTGATAAAAATTACCCACTTTTTTGTTAAATAAAAACTCTTTGTTGCTTGGGTGAGGATAAGGTGATTCTCCTACACCTAAAAGAGTAAAATTTAGACCTGTAGGATCCATGGTGCAAAGTTGAAAATCAGAGCCAATTTTTGAGGTAAATAGTATTTTATTGGTTCCTTTTAGATGAGAGGAGTAGTGATCGTAATCACCATTTGAATTAGGTGAAACGTAATTTATGCCGCCTTGATCTATTTTAGATTTGGCAATAACGGGTTTGGTAGGTACTGCATAAGTAAAATAAAATCCTTTACTATCTGGCATCCAAGAAGGGTACATGCATCCTTCTGTGAGTAGAGGTGTGGTACCTTGTGAACCAATAGTTTTTAAATCTATATGTGATTGTTTAGATCCTACTTGACTTGGGTCTATAGTATGGTATAGTAGTTTTTTACCATCAGGACTTAATACGGGGTAGAAGTTCTGTAAGTTGTCATCAGTCACTCTAGTAAGTTCCTTAGCGTCTGGTGTAACAGCAGGAGCTAGATCTATTTGTATGATTTTTGTGATATTTTTAGAACCACAATTATGAAGAATAACAGAAAATGCTAATATACTTAGAGCAGTTTTCAGGATGTGTAGTTTTTTCATAGATTCTTGTTTAGTTTGTTATATTTTTTTATTTGTAAATTTTTAGTTTTTTACAGGGCCAGCAGCTGTGTCATTATTATTGGTAGTGCTGCTTCTGTTGATTTCTTTTTTCGGAGAATTAGTAATATTTAGATATCCGTTTTTTTTGTTTATGCTAGTGCTGGCAACAGAACAATTTTGAAGGCAGAGTATAATAATACCAAGAGCAACAAATGTCTTTTTTGTTTCAAAAGTTTTCATACGTGTTATTTTTTATTTATTGTGTTTGTATTTGAGTGATTGTTCCAATACAATACATTAGCTTCTTTACAAAATTGAAGGTTTTGTTAAGAAAATGAAATACCTATCATTAGGTATTTTTATGATGATATTTTTATAAATAAAACATTTTTATTAAATTTATATTTCATATTATTGTTAAGTGTTATTAAAAAGATAATTTTGTCTGATAATAATTGATTAATCAATATTTTTGTATTATTGATTTTTACTATTGAAATTAGCTTTTAGAAATATAAAAACTATGGCAAAAGAGACAGTAAAGTTTGATGTAATGAGAAAGACATGGAATAAAATTTCAAAATTTCATGACGGTCATTTAGGCTCTACATTTGAGCTTGAGATTTATAAAAAAATGTTGAATTTGTTTCATTTTGGAGATTACTATTATTATATTTTCAATGTTCCAAAAGCTACTATAGAATGGATAAGTGATGAGGTGATGGCTGTTTTGGGTATTGCAGAAGGCGTTACTGCAGAGTATATTTTTGAAAATATTCATCCACAAGATAAAAACAGATTTATAGAGCACGAATACGCAGTTACCAAATTTTTTGAACAACTACCACCAGACAAAATTTTAAAATATAAAGTAACTTATGATTATAGATTAAAAGATTTTTATGGAAACTATAAATGGATTCTACAGCAGGTAGTTACTATTCAAAGCGAAAAAAACGGAGCAGTAATACGCACACTTGGTGTGCATACAGATATTTCATATCTCAAGAGAGATAATAAACCATCAGGTTTATCTTTTTTAGGTTTAGATGGTGAACCTTCATATTATAATGTTTCAGTAGATAAACTTGTTTTTATTCCATCTGGTGAGGTTTTTACCACCAGAGAAAAGCAAATATTAGAGTTGGTTATTAGTGGCAAGAGTTCTAAAGATATTTCAGAAAAATTGCATATTTCGAAATATACAGTGGATACACATCGAAAAAATATCCTTTCAAAATCGGGATGTGAGACTGTTCCAGAGCTTATATCAAAAGCTATTCAAGAATCTTGGGTTTAGTTTTAGAAGCACACGTTTCCGTGTTTTTTTTCACTTTTAGACACGCTTTCCGCACTCGCTTTTTAATTTTTTTGCCAACGCTCAACCCTTTCAGAGTTTGAAACTCTGAAAGGGGGCCTCCAAACAAAAAAAAATTAAAAGAGCTCAAGCAATGCTTCAATCGTGGCTAAATTTCACGGGCAGTTTTTCTTTTCACTTTTCTAAACTACCCCGTCAAAATTTTCGCGGAAAATTTTGCCACCCCTTAAAAGAAGGGGAATTCTTCACGTTCTCAACTTTGAAAACAATCGACGCGAGCGAAGCGAGCGTCAAATATTTAAAATTATTTATTTTTGAGTATCATAGGGAATTCCATTTTTGGCTCCAGACAAATAAATTCCATAATCTGTTTCAACTTCAATTTCACAATCTGCATTTTTAGAGTGTTCTAATAGATTTTCAAAATCTTTAATTATTAATTTTACTTTTTCAATATCATCTTTATGTGAAGCATAAGCTGGTCCACCAGCTCCGAAATAAACAATAAAAGTAATATCAGTCTTTTTATCTTTAATGTAATAATTAAAACCTTCGTATAAAATACCTTCTGGTTTTCCAAAATTTCCCCACATTCTTGATAAAAAATCTCCTATTGGAGCAGTTTGACTTCTCATCACTCCAAAATCAACTAATTCAAAATTTTTTAATTTGTTTTTATCAATTTCATTAGAATGTACTACAATAAATTCCTTGTTCATATTTGTGGAATTTTTAATTTGTGCAAAAAATAAATTAGTAATTGATAATAGGATAAATGTAATGTTTTTTTTCATTTCATAGTTATTGGTTTTTCAAATTTACAAAATTTTGCTACTTAAAATCTATTTCCATAGACAAAACCTAAACTTTCAATTTAAGAATTTGAAATTATGAATCTTGAATTTTCTGTATCTTTGCACAGCAATGGAAAAACCAGAACTTCTACAACTCATCTTCTTGGCCAAAGAAAAAAATCAGAAAGCACAAACTAAACTGATCAATCAATTTTGGACAGACGTTTTTTCTTTCGTGATGAAAAAAGTACACGACGAAAACGTGGCTGATGAACTTACCGTTTCTGTGTTTTCTAAAGTGTTGGCGAAATTAGATTTGTATGATGAGAATTTCCAGTTCAAAACGTGGATTCTTACCATAGCCCAAAATTCTATAATAGATTATTGGCGTAAAAAAAATCGTGAAACTGAAGAAGCAACCGAAGACTTTGAAGATTTTAAAAATCAATTTGAAAAATCTCCCGAAGAAATTATGATTTCGGAGCAAGAAGAAAAGAAAATTATAGATACCGTTGCAAAAATGGATGTTGGCTATCAAAAAATTATTCAGTTAAGATTTTTTGAGGAAAAAAGTATCAAAGAAATTGCCGAAGAATTAGGACTTTCCGTTGCCAATACCAAAGTAAGAATTATGAGAGCCAAAAAAGTTTTGGCAGAATTGTTAAACGAAAACGAGTGAAATCTCTCACTGATTGAGCAGATGAAATCAGCCGAATCAGCTCAATCTGCGAGAAAAATTTTAGATATTTATGGAAAATCAAATTCAAGATACTACTACCAATAAACCAAAATGGATTAGAGTAAAGCTTCCTACAGGAAAGAATTACAGAGAATTAAGAACACTGGTTGATAAATATAAACTGAACACTATTTGCCAAAGTGGAAGTTGCCCAAATATGGGAGAATGTTGGGGAGAAGGAACAGCAACTTTTATGATTTTAGGAAATATCTGTACCAGAAGTTGCGGATTTTGTGGTGTAAAAACAGGTAAACCGCTTGATGTAAACTGGGACGAACCCGAAAAAGTAGCGCGTTCTATCAAATTAATGAAAATAAAACACGCCGTTCTTACTTCGGTTGATAGAGATGATTTGAAAGATATGGGTTCTATTATTTGGGCAGAAACCGTGAATGCAGTTCGCAGAATTTCACCTGGAACTACAATGGAAACATTAATTCCTGATTTTCAAGGAATTCATAAACATTTGGATAGATTGGTAGAAGTAGCACCAGAAGTGATTTCTCATAACATGGAAACCGTAAAAAGATTAACCAGAGAAGTGAGAATTCAAGCGAAATATGAACGCAGTTTAGATGTTTTAAAATATTTAAAAGAAGCTGGACAAAACCGCACCAAAACTGGAATTATGCTTGGTTTAGGCGAAACCAAAGAAGAGGTTTTGGAAACCATTCAGGATGTGAGAAATGCCAATGTGGATGTCATTACAATTGGGCAATATCTTCAACCAACCAAAAATCACCTTCCTGTAAAACGTTTTGTAGAATTGGAAGAGTTTGAAGAATATAGAATTTTTGCGGAACAGTTAGGTTTCCGTCATGTAGAAAGTTCACCTTTGGTTAGAAGTTCTTATCACGCAGAAAAGCATATTCACTAATTGAGTTACGGGATTCGAGTTACGAGATTAGCATTTGGTAACTCGGAACTCGGAACTCGAAACTCGAGACTTTTATGAAAAACGCAGTCCTAATTACCATCGGAGACGAAATTCTTTCGGGAAATACCATTGATACCAATTCTAATTTTATCGCTACTCAACTGAAAAATATAGGTTTCAAAGTCGTGCAAATTTTCACGATTTCTGATGAAATTGAAACCATCAAAAAAAACTTGAAATCTGCTTTTGAATTGGGTGATTTGGTGATTACAACTGGCGGACTTGGTCCTACAAAAGACGATAAAACCAAAAAAGCTTTTGCCGAATTTTTTAATGATACCTTGGTTTCTGATACTGAAACTTTAGAACATTTGAGACAATTGCTCATCAAAAGAAAGAGAGAGCATTTGTTTGATATCAATCTTCCACAAGCCGAAATTTTATCAAAATCTAGAGTTTTTCAAAACCACAACGGAACTGCGCCGAGTTTGATGGTAGAAGAAAATGGCAAAATCGCGATTTGTCTTCCTGGTGTTCCTTACGAAGTGAAACCTTTGATTAAAAACCAAATCATTCCGTTTCTTCAAGAGAAATTTGAACAGAATTTCATTATTTCCAGAATTATTTCGGTGGTAAATTTTCCAGAAAGTTTGCTTTCGGAAACCATTGAAAGTTGGGAATTGGCTTTGCCTGAAAATATTACACTTTCGTATCTTCCAATTGCCAATCGTGTGAAATTGAGATTGACTGCTACAGGAAAAAATGAAGAAATTCTGAACCAACAACTAGACGAAGAAATCACAAAATTAAAACCTTTAATTCAAGATAATATTATTTCAGAAAATGGAGATTCCATCGAGGAAATTCTGCACGATTTGTTAATTTCTAAAAATCTCACTATTTCTACCGCCGAAAGTTGTACTGGTGGTGAATTGTCTCATTTGATTACAAGTGTTTCGGGAAGTTCTAATTATTTTTTAGGTGGAATTTGCACCTATCAAACGCAGAAAAAATCTGAAATCTTGGGTGTTTCAGAAGATTTAATCAAAGAAAAGACGGTGGTTTCAGAAGAAGTATCACAAGCGATGAGTTTGGGTTGTCAGAATTTATTTAAAACTGATATTTCTCTTTCTACAACGGGAGTTGCAGGCCCGAATTCTGATGAGTTTGAGAGCGAAATAGGAACGGTTTTTTATTCTATAAGAGTTCATAATTTTGAGAAAACTTTCAAATTGTATCTTCCTCATTTAGAACGAAAAGATTTTATGAATTTCGTTTCGATGAAGGTTTTGCAAGATTTAATTGAGATTTTAATTAAAGAAAAGGTATAAAAATTGACTTTAAGTGTAATAAAAACCAGTACAAAGTTGTTTTGATATAAAAGGTATATTATGAAAAAAATAGTTTTCGGCTTTCTTGTCGTTTTATCTCAGGTAGCTTATTCTCAAACTTCTAAAAACTTTGGTGATTTTAGTTCGGTAAAAGCGTATGACAGAATTAATGTGACGTTAGTAAAATCTTCGGAAAACAAAGTGGAAATTTCTGGTGACGATTCTGATGTAGAAATAGTAAATAAAAACGGTGAGCTTAAAATAAGAATGATTCCGACTAAAATTATGCAGGGTGATAAAGTTTCGGTAACAGTATTTTATGAAAATCTAAACGAAATACAAGCAAGTCAAGGTTCTAAAATTACTTCAGAAGATTCTGTTGAGAATGGTATTTTAAATATTACTTCTAACGAAGGTTCTATTTTAAATTTAAAAATTGAAGCAGATATTTTGAATGCAAAAACCAATTCTGGAGGTATAATTAATATTTCTGGAATTGCAAAAACACAAGATGTTTTGGTGAATTCTGGTGCTAATTTTAATGGAAGAAATTTAAAATCAGAAGTAACTTCTGTTACCACAAATGCTGGCGGAAATGCAGATGTTTATGCTTCTAAAACCGTAACTGCTACCAATAGAGCTGGCGGAAATATCAATGTTTATGGATCTCCTGAGAATAGGAATACCAAAAATATGTTGGGAGGGAAAATTAATTTCAGATAAACTAAATTATTTAAAATCAAGGTAATTGCCTTGATTTTTTTATTTTTGATAGAAATTACTTGAAATGAAAAACTTAAAATATATACTTTTAATTCTTACTTTTTTAGCATTAATTGTTTCTTACATCGGTGCAAAAGAACCTTTTACTTGGTGGCTAGAAGTTTTACCCGTTTTTGTAGGGATTTTGTTTTTGGCAATTTTTAGAAAATTTGAATTCACCAATTTCGTTTATGTGGTTATTTTTCTACATTTTTTGGTTTTAATCATTGGTGGGCATTACACTTATGCAGATGTTCCGTTTTTTGAAGATTGGGGAGAGCGTAATAATTATGATAAACTGGGGCATTTTATGCAAGGTTTTTCTCCTGCTTTAATCATGAGAGAAGTTTTGATTAGAAAAAATGTGGTGAACGGAAAAGGCTGGTTGTTCTTTATTGTTCTCTGTTTCGTGATGTTTGTGAGTTCTACCTATGAATTGATAGAATGGTGGGTTTCTGTTTTTTCTGGCGAAGCTGGTGATAGTTTTCTGGGAACTCAAGGTTATATTTGGGACACGCAAACAGATATGCTAATGGCGTTAATTGGCGGAATTGTGGCTCAATTGTTTTTAAGCAAAGCACTGCAAAAAAATATTAATCGATTATTATAATATTCATAAATTTTTTAAGGTAATTTTAAGATGTATTAAAGTTTAATTAAACTTTATTTTTTTAGTGTTTTTTGGTTCTAAATTTGTGCTTTGAATTTTTATAATTCATTTATTAAACTATGAATCAGACTAGGCAGATTTTCCAAACAGAGAATACTTCTCGATGGAAAAAAGTAACGTGGAGTACCCGTTTTATTTTGTTTTTTCTCTTTTTACTCATTGCATCTCTTTTGCTGATGATGAAATTTGATAGAACTCCTAAAATTCCTTTTCAGCAAGACTATAAATCTGTAATTACTGCAACCAAACCTTTTTTACAAGAAAATAAATTGTCTAAAGAATACAAAGGTTTCAGGAAATTTATTGCCGAAAAAAATGCCAAATTTGAATACGAAAAAGTAAAAAATGAGAGGGCGTTTTATGATAAATATGATCGTAATTGGTATCATTTTCCTGCTGGTATTCGTTCTGCATTTTATGTTGCTTGGGATCCTCAGTCTTTGATGTCGCTCAGAAGAAATGTTAAAAATCT
>APMI01001490.1_pt1 | contig 32614 bp, 39 predicted proteins | sample 667938 | NCBI WGS metagenome assembly APMI01 (sample SAMN01084076, study PRJNA167559) | wastewater metagenome | biome: Wastewater | place: Denmark: Ejby Moelle, Odense | collected 2011-11-28
GCAATGCTCCCAACTTAACGCCAAACCCCTTGTGAACCCGCGCCACTCCCGGTAAAATTCACACCGTTAAGTCATTGATAAATAGACAGTATGAACTCAAACACTCGATCCCCAATCGCTGCTGGATGAGTTCTCCAGGTTCCTCCTTGACCCCGCCCTGGTCGACCAGGTGCGTCTGCGCCCGGGCGCTTTCACCCGCGATCGCCACCTGACCTTGCCGCGCATCGCGGCGATGATGATGTCCGGGATGTGCGCCAGCGTGCAGGCCGAGCTCGACACCTTGTTCGGCCAGTTGAAGGGCATGGCGGTCCGCAGTCGGGAGGTCAGCGCGCAGGCGTTCAGCAAGGCGCGAAAGGGGTTTTCGGCGGACCTGTTCCGGCTGACCGGTCGGCACCTGCTGGCGCTGGCCCAGCCGCAGATCGATGCGGCGCGCTGGAACGGCTTGCGCGTGGTGGCGGCCGACGCTTCCCGGTTGCGCGTCTCGACCCGCGCCAACGCCAAGCTGTCTGCCGATCACTACGCCTTCGCGCTGTTTCTGCCCGGGGCCGAACTGACGCTGCACGCGAGCCTGCACCCGGCTGATGGTTCGGAGCGCCAGATGTTGTTCGAGGCGCTGGACGAACTCGACGCCGGGCGCGATCTGTTGGTGCTCGACCGCGGCTATGTCGGCAACACGATGGTGGCGTCCCTGGCCCAGCGCGGGCTGGGCTTTTGCCTGCGGGCCGACACGCGTGGCTGGCGCTGCGTCGCGGATTTCCTGCGCTCGGGCGCCTCCGAGCAGGTGGTGACCCTGGCCGCGCCACGCGCCGCCGAGGCGTCGATCTACGAGATCCAGGCCATTCCAAGCACGGTGCGGCTGATTCGCGACGTCACACCAAGCGGCAACATCCGCGTGCTGATGACCAACCTGCTCGACGTCCGGCGCTATCCGGCCGAGCAGTTCGGGGCGCTCTACCACCGCCGCTGGCGGGTCGAGGAGGCCTTCAAGCGGATCAAGCATCGCCTGCGCCTCGAGGCGCCCAGCGGGCTCACCTATCTCGCCTTTCAACAGGACTTCGCCGCCAAGGTGCTGGCCGACAACCTCAGCCAGCTGCTCAGCGCCGAAACCGAGCCGCCCGACGGCACCTCGCGCCCCAATCGAACCTACGCCCAGGGCGCCCTCAAGCCGATCCTCGCCGGCTGCCTCCTGGCGCTCGAACACGCCCGAAACCAGTTGCAGACCGTGCTTGACGCCATCGCGTGTGCCCGCTGCCACATCCAACCTGATCGAAGTTACCCCAGGCCACGACGCGTCAAGCCGCACCAGCATTTGGCATATAAGGGGGCTTAAGTTGGGAGCATTGGGCGGCGAGGGGCAGAACTCTTCAGGTCGCGCCACAGATAACCCTTGTGGAGCCGATCACCGGCCTCGCAGGATCCCCCGCGATCTCATTCTTTCCAGCCGTCCTCTTCAATTCAGTCACGCAGATAGGTGCCATCAATGGCTTACAAGACCAACAGGACAGACAGGCACCCCGAAAAACCTCGACTCGTCCACCCTTGGTAAAATTATACCGTTCTGAATTCGCCCCGAGCCGACTCCGATGCAACCCCATAGCGCCATCAAGATCGACCTGTTCGCCTTCGACTTGCGTTGATCGATGAGCAAAGCGGGCGCGTTCAAGGCAGTCGAGCCGTTCTGAGCGAGCTAGGCAGCCCGTCGCCTCGAGGGTGCGATCTTCAAAGGTCAAATGTGGCCGGGTCGAGATCGAGCTCGTTGCACATTCGTTGAACGACGGCCTTTTCTGTCTGATCGAAATCGCCATCGGAGGCGCCGATCGCGCAGCACACGCGCACGACCAACTGTGCTTGGGGTTTGCCTTTGAACTTGCTGACAGCGGCCATGACTTCGCCGGTCGCGATGGTGGCGTCAAACTCGTACTTCTCGACGTATTTCTGGAAAATCTTGATCACGTCATTCTGGTCGAAGTACTTCAACTGCTCGGAGCTTCGCAGGTAGCCCATGAGCTTTTGCTTCTCATCGGAGGAAACCTGGCCGTCAGCATAGGCGACCATCGCACTGGATGCGACGATCGCTTCGAGCAGATCCTTCGATTTGAACTTGCTGATCTCGGCATTGATGGTATCTCGAGCCTCGGTGACGTTGCGCTTGAGCCAATCTGTAAAAGCCATTTCTACTCCTTGTGCGGTAACTGGGGAATGGTCTGCAGAATTGCAGTCTCCCAGGCCATGTCCTTGCGGATTGATTAGTTCGGGTTTGTCGAATTCGTAGCGGCTTCCTCGGGCTCGTCCTTTACCGGGAAGACGAAAGAAGCCACGACGCCAAGAGCGAGCATGCCCAAGACCACCGACAGGCTCATGCTCGGGCTGATATGGATACCCGTGTCGCCGATTGCATGGTTCCATGACTGCAGCGTCATCTTGGCGCCGATGAAGAACAGCAGGCCGATCACTGCCTTCTCAAGGTGAACGAGGTACTTTGTGAGTGCCGCAAGGACAAAGTACAGGCTGCGCAACCCAAGGATCGCAAAAATCATCGCGGCATAAACGAGCAGCGGTTCCTGAGTTACTGCGATGACTGCGGGGACGGAGTCGAATGCGAATGCGATGTCGGAGGTCTCGATTGCCATCAAGCACAGAAAAGCGGGGGTTACATACATTGCGCCGATTCGTGTGACTTGGGTTGCCGTTTTATCGCCATTCAACTCAAGAAGTTCATGGTGACGAACAAAGAAGCGGTCAAGGTGGAGTCGCATATAGACGGGCATCATCTTCCCCGTGAGGCGAACGCTCCAATGGTTGGAGTAGTCGTCGAGTTCATCGCCGTCGCCGCCTCCCGCCTGGAGCATCTTGATCCCGCTCCAGATAACAAAGGCGGCAAACAGGAACCCGATCCATGGGCTCGCCAGGAAAAGGCTGGTGCCAATGAGAACGAAAATAGCTCGAAACACCAACGCGCCCAGAATGCCGTAGTAAAGGATTCTGTGCTGCAGCACGCTCTTTATCCCGAACGAGGCAAAGATGGCCATAAAGACCATAAGGTTGTCGATCGAGAGCGACTTTTCCAGGGCGTAACCGGCAAGATACAGATCCGCCCACTCCTTAGAGAACCGGACCCAGAGATATCCGTAGAAAGTCAGTGCAAGCGCAACCCAAAAAAGAGACCAGCGAACGGAATCGGACAGCGTTATTTCGGTGCTCTTTCTGTGTGCAAAGAGATCAAGGTAAACGGACAGCCCGACCACAGACAGAAAAATGATGATTGCTTCGACCGGAAAACCAAAATGTGGCACGGCTTCAATCCTTAATAAGTTAAGGGATGTTTGAGAAACTAGGGGGGGTCAGGTTTGCCGCAAAATTTTTTTCATCCGCTCCAGAATTGCCTCGGAGCAGTTGATGCGTGTCTTTGCGTCGCGTGACGCCAAGTACGATTTCAGCGTTCGCAGGGCCATTTTTCGTGCTTGGCCTCGATTGAATCGAGCGAGGGCTTCATTTTGCGTAAACCCTGATTCTTCAATGAGAATTCTCAACCTGTCGCTGTTGTCTTCCTCGACCTTCTGTTCTTCGGCGTGACTCGTCATTGGCACACCATTTGGATCACTGCGAGCCGTCCTCCCGTTTCACGCGAGAACAGGATCTGCCCGCCGTCTTCGAGCTTGATGCGCCCGCCTACGTGGATGTCTTGTTTTGCGGTTACGTCGCGCAAGGATGGCAGGGCTTCGTTAACGAAGTACCAGTCGTCGTTATGCAACACGAAGTAACCAACGCGCTTGGCTTGCTCAGGTGTGAGACGCTCATTCGGAAAGGTGAGGCGACTCGAGTGCCATTGGAATACGGACTGGCCTGAATACACCATGAGGCGATGGTTGTCGGTCCGGAAGCTCCCTTCCTTGTGCGAGGAGTAGAGGTTCAGAACCGGCAACTTCCCACGAAATGCCGTGCCGCAATGTGGGCAGCAGGGTTTGGTGGTGTTGTCGAAAACGAACCATTTTTGCGCGCACTGTGGGTTCTGACAGGGCTGGAGCAGATCGGCTGTCTTGACCAGGGCAGTTTCCCACTCGTCGGCCGTGGGCCGGGCGTTAGGGTGATGTAGTCCATCGATGAAAACGCGTCGGATGAGCTCCGAGACGTACGGCCCGGTGATCGTGTAGGGCAGCTTCTGTGTGTCCTTCCAGGGCAACTCGGCCGGCGGCACGTTGGCCAGCTTCACGCGGTTGCTGTGATTGGCCGGGTGCTCGATGAAGAGCGCCCGCTCGCCCATCGCCAACTCCTCGTCGTGCTGTGTGTCGTTTATGTCATGGACCTTATCTCCGCGAAGGGGATGGCGGAACAGGAGGTTCATGTAGATCAGCACCGCGAGCGCATGCTGATCGGTCAGGCGTGAAGGGAGCTTGCGATTGGGGTCATGCCGATCGAGCTTGGATGTCGCCACGACCTCGGGGGCGAAGAAATCCGGGGTTCCTGCAACATCCGGGGGGAACTTGCTTGGAACGACCAAACCGTCAAGGTCAATCAGACAGGCTCGTCCAGCGGAGGGGTCCACCAGGACGTTCTTGTAGCTAAGATCCGAGTGAGCAAGTCCGGCAGAGTGCAAGCGGCGTACCGCTCGCGCCATCATGATGCATGTCTTCAGTTGCGTGAGACCGTCCCCGAGCTCCCGTGGATCAAGGAACTTCGACCTGTTCTTTGCTGACGCGAACCACTTCCCCTCTTTCTCGCGCTTGCGAATACCGAGCATCTGATCGTCGTTGCGCGATCCGTGCTCGAAGAAGAAATGCTTGGCGAAGAAGGGAACGACCACGCCCACCCGTCCATTGTGTTCGACGGTCGCTCTCGGCCAGCAAAGCAGGTTTTTGAGGTAGTCGCCACCCTCCTGATTGAAAACCCGGTCACGGTACGTGCCAGTGATCAGATTGAGTCGTTCTCGGCCAACCTGATCAAGTTTGTCACGGTAGAAGGCAACTACATACGTCTTGTCCGGGGAGAAGAAAACGTCCTTCAGTCCGCCCGCAGCTTTCTTCTCGTCGACAAACTGCACCGTGGAACCGTCACTGGCGGTCAGTGTGATGATTTGGCTCATTGCGTCTTCAGTAAATGATGGCAATCGTGCGGTCGTCGTATTCGCCCTGGGCCCAGAAATCGAGCCACTCAAGCAGCCTGGTTTCATGCCCCTCCACGTCGGAGGACAGATTAGCGCCAGTCTCAAGGTCGTCCCAGAGGAAATCCCAGTCTTGAATCTCGGCCATGGCTGATTCACTTCGAAACTTGGGGTCGGAGACGCCATCTGTCATCAGCAAGAAGGCTGTCATGTCCTCGACCAATTCGAAGCGCAAGCGTCGAAGCAAGGATTCTTGGCTCACCTGAGTGGCGTCGAGGAAGTGTGTCTGCCCAGAAAACTCCCCAGAATCCGGGGCGCCGAGCAGATGCACCGAGTGGTTGTGCCGATAGACTGCAACAGCTCCATCGCCAACCCAATAGGCTGCGCAGAACCACTTGTCGCCTACCTTTCGAGCCAGGCCTATGAGCAAGGTTGTCGACAGCTCTTTCGGAGACGAAATGATGTCGCTTCGGCTCTTGGCCTCGTTTTGCAACTCGCGTACTGCGTGGTGCGCGGCATACCCGATCGTCGTGAAGAGCTCGTTTCGGGTCTTCTGCTGCAACCGGATCAAGTCGTCGTTTGTGGCGTCAGGACGGGTGCCTTCGGCAAGCGCCTCGATCGCCTCGACAAGATTCGATCCTCGCTCATCCGAGAATACGTCCTTCAGATAACTGCTCACAGCCCGGGTCGCGACCTGGGAGCCGCGGCGAGAGAACTTGGAGCTGCCCGCACCATCGGCAACGACCGCAAGATACCAGCCGTTTGCGTCGTCGCAATGCAGGTGGAAATCGTCGTCACAGCAGGTGCCCTTATGGGCGTGCGAACGCCCCCGCTTACGGGCTGCGATCATCTTCGCGTGCTGACCCAGAATAACGCTCGAGGCGCTGTCCTCCTTCCAGAAGGGCGCTGAGCGATCTGATGGATTGTTCTGCCAGAGGGTCTTGGGGTCTGCGTTGATCACGAAGGGCATCCCCGCGGTGTGCGAGACGTGTGCGGGCTGGTCAGCAAAGGTGTAGCGCAGTCCGAGGTTGAACTCCCCTGCGATGGTCGGCGTGCCTGTGATGCGCCAGTACTCGAGGTCGACCGTGAGCTCCGCGCCCTCAGGAAGTGTTACGTCCAGCAAGCGCAGTCCCGGCACATTCGGGTCGCGTTGAATTGCTGCGTCGTAGGGTTCGTTCTGCCGTGCATTGCGAATCGAAAAACGAACGGCGGTGGACGGGGTTGGGGCCGTGGGCGGCTCGGGTGCAGCCACAGGCTTCGGGGCTGTGGGCGCCGCCGCAGTTGCGCGAGGCGCAGGTGCTACGGACCCGCTCTTGGGCTGTGCTGGGGCGGGCGTGTTGCCTGCGTCGGAAGTCGTAGTCGTCAGGCACCCGGCTGCGCTAGCCGAGGCAGGCTGTGCTAAAGCGTGTGTGGGCCGCTGCGATGCTAAGGCAGAGGTCAGCACTTGCGAAGAGTGGGATAAGGGCAGGGGCGGAGCGCCACGATTTGATGGCTTCTGGGTTTGCGAGGGTTGCGGTTCTGTCGTGTCGATCAGGCCAAAATCACGAAACTGCACCTTCTCAATTTGAGTGCCTGGGGATTCTGAGGGCCGCGGCATAAGGTGTTCCTTAACGTATTTCACCCAGGCTGCGTTGATCCTGCGTTCAAATTCCCTGACGATTGCAGCCACGTTCTCTGCCTTGTCAAACCTAGAAAACATGGCATCGTCCAGGCACGGAAGGATTGTCTTGATGTGAGCGCGTTGTTCCGGTTTCATGGTTTAGCCCCTCGCCCGGCTGATGTCGAAGCCTTCGCCATCGGACTCGCCCATCACGACGGTCTGGTTGCAGCCAGGGCAGGTTGCCTCTCCGGTTTCACTGACACAGAAGATCTGGCCGCAGCCGCACATGGCCAGCCCGAATCGATTGCCGCAGTGTGGACAACCGGGCGCCCCGATCAGGGCGTCCGTGTTGATCGTTCTGGCCATCGCTCGCGTGTCGGAAAGCTCGTAGTAGTCTTTCTCGGACGGGAAGACGCCCACGAGGTTATAGCGATCGGCGTTTACGCTCAGCTCCTGGGTCGAGAAGCGCTGCCCGATGCGCTCGAATTTCATCAGGTACGGAAGCTTGGTCGATTGGCACTTGCCCGCGACGATCACGAAGTCCTCGTCGACGGTGGCGGCCTGAGCGATCTCTTCGATCTTCTCCATGATCGAATTATCGACCTTGGCCAGGCTGATCTTCGCATCCTGGTTCATGCTCACGCTGCGGCTCTGACTTGCAACGGACTGGCTGATCCAGTCTATGAAGCGCTTGAAGTCGTCTTCAGTCGTGGCATCCAAGCTCAGGACGTTTTCTGTGAAGCGCTGGAGCGCCGACAGGGAGGCATGTTTGCCCACGCCGATCGCAACCAGGTTGCTGCGCTGCTCAAAATCCCGCTTCCAGCGCTTGATCGCAGGTTCAATGTCATCGGTCGGCTTGCCATCGGTGAGCAGATAGACGACCGGCCGCCAGTCGCCTTTCTTCTCCGGGGTAGAGCGTTGAACCGTGCGCTCCATCTCGTCCATCAGGTGTGCCATGGCGCTGCCCAGAGAGGTGCCCGACCCTAGCGGCAACCGTGGCGTGTAGAACTGGTAGAGCTCGACCAGCGGTGTGAGGGTCTTCGCTTTGCCTGCGAAGGCAATCACGGAGATGAAGACCGTCTCCAACGCGTACGGGTCTGCCCGTAGCGAACGGACTAGGCGCTCAAGCCCTTCTTGTAACTGGCGTAGGTTGTCGCCGGCCATTGACTCAGACACATCGACCAGCAAGAAAATAGGTAGGCGTCGCATCGTCTGGGTTCCTGGTTATATCACCACGTTCACTTCGGGGGGCGTAGGCGGCAGGCTGAGCGTATTGGCGGCGCCAACGCTCATGCTGCCGCTGCTTACCGTGACCGAAACCCACTGGAAGAAGGCGGTGAAGGCAGCGCTATCCATGGTGTCGAGGCTGACGACATGATCTGTGATGAACCGCAAGCCCGCAGGGTCGGCCTTGGGGCCGGCTGCGCAGGCGATGATCGAACCGAACTTGAATGCCTTGATGGCTGGTGCAACCTGGTTGAACACGAAAGTGTCGGTGGGCTTGCCGTCTGTCATGATGAACAGCAGCGGGGCCCAATCCCCCTTCTGTTCCGCGCTTGATTGGCGTACTTCCATCTTCGCCCGATGGAGAATGTGTTCCAGCGCCTCGCCGAGCAAAGTGGCGCCAGAGGCTGGGCAGACGATCTCCGGAATCGTCGCGTCCTCAAGCGCGGTCAACGGGAGAACATCCTTGACCTGCGAATCGAAGGTCGTGACCGATAGATGAACCGTCTCGATTGCGTACGGATTCTGGCGCAACGAAGTCTGCATAGCCCGCAATCCGACATTGACCGATTCGATAGGTTCTCCACGCATCGAACCTGAGGTATCAATGAGCAGATAGACCGGGAGGCGACGAGAAGAGCTCATGGAGTCTGCTCCCCTTAGATGTAGTTCTTGAGGACGTCGACGAAGCGATCCGTCTCGTGAGGCGTGCCGATCGCACGAAACTCCCAAGCGCCGCCCTGCCGGCTCACTTGCGCGAAGGTCATTGAGCGGTACTGTGAGTAAGAAGCGTCTCCACTGATGTTGTAGCGGCAGATCTCCTTGCCTTGTGCGTCGACAGCGCGGATGAAGGCGTTGGAGACCTTGCCGAAGCTCTGGCCTTTCTCCTTGCCTTGATAGATCGACACCACAAAGATGATGGACTCGTAGCGCGCATGCAGATCGTTCAGGCGGACGATGATTTGCTCGTCATCCCCGTCGCCATCGCCCGTACGGTTGTCGCCTGTCAGCCAGATCGCGCCACTGGGGTGACGCAGGCTGTTGAAGAAAATGACGTCAGAGTTCACGAGCGTCACGTTGCCCGCGCCATCGTGACCCAAATCCTGCACCTTGCCATCCTTTCCAAGCAGAAAGGCGATCGCATCAAGGTCGTAGTCCTCTTCCTTCTTCATGAACAGCGATTTCAGCAGTCCCCTGCTTTCCGTCGCAACGTCCCATCCCAGCCCGATCGTGACGCTCGAGAGGTCGAACTCGTCCTTGCGCAGGCTGATGCCCTGGCCCTTCTTCAGACTTACTGCCATATCGAATTTCTCTTCCAGTCAGAGGTTGTGCGAATGCCGGGCTTCAGAGCGCGGGGTTGATTTCGGGCGGCAGCGGCGGCAGCTCGGAGAGCCCGTCAGCTTCCTTGCCGCCGCGCTCGATCTTCTGGCTCGAAACGGAGACCGAAGCGCTTACCCACTGGAAGAAGGCCTTCAGGGTGTTAGAGTCGGCCGTATCGAGTGAAACCACTGACTCGGTGATCTTGCGCAGCTCCGCGGTGTTGGCCGAAGGACCGGCCGCGCACGCTACCAGCGTGCCCATCTTCACATTGCGCAAGGCTGCGATGCCGCGGTTCAAGTCGTCGGTCGCCTGCCCGTCGGTCAGCAAAAAGCACACCGGCTTCCAGTCGCCCTTGCTCTCCGGGGTCGTCTTCTTCACATCGCGCTCGATGCACTGCGCGAGCAAGGTCAGCGCCTCGCCCAGTGCCGTCGTACCGCTGGCCTGAATGTCGGGTACCTGGAACTGAACCAACTCGGTCAGCGGCACTGTCTGCGTCGCCTGCTGCGAGAAGGTGATCACCGACAAATGCACGGTTTCAAGCGCGTATGGATCTGTGCGCAAGGCCGATGTCATCGTCTGCAGACCGACTTTTACCGCTTCGATGGGCTCCCCCATCATGCTCCCAGAACAGTCGATGAGCAGGTACACGGGAAGACGACGCATGGAGTATCTCCTTTGGGAATCCTTTGGGGATCGGCTTTTTCATGGTTTCGCCGGGCGAGCGACCCGAATTGGGCGAAAGCCATGCTCGATGGGAACTATCTTGTACCATAACAACAAGTGCAATGTTGCACCCTTGCATGAAATTTTAGTTTCCGTGAATAATTCCCTCTTTTGTCATTTGCAGGCCACATGACCCATCCCATTACACACATCTCCCCCCCCCCCTGTACCCTATCGTCCTGAGTGACGAACACAGGGAGCGTGCAGATGAGCTGGGCGAAGCAGGAGTTTGAGACGATCGAGCTGGGTGATGCACGGCTGAATCAGCGTGCAGTGCTGCTGGCCGAACGACTGGGGCAGAAGCCCGGAGCGAGCATTCCCGGTGCGTGCGAGAACTGGGCCGAAACGGCCGCGGCGTATCGATTCCTGCGCAACGAACAGGTGGGCTGGGAGGAGGTGCTGAGCGCCCACGCCCAGGCCAGCCAGGCGCGGATCCGCGAGCACGCAGTGGTGCTGTGCATCCAGGACACCACCGAACTGGACTACAACGGGCAGGCGATGAGTGGGCTGGGGCCGCTCAGCTTTGAAGCCCAGCGCGGCCTGTACCTGCACCCCACCTACGTCGTCAGCCCCGAGCGCGAGCCGCTGGGCGTCACCAACGCCTGGACCTGGGCGCGGGAGTTCAAGCAGGGCGATGCGCCGCGCGGCGGTGTTCTCGAGAGCGTGCGCTGGGTCGAGAGCTACGAGCGCATCGCCGAACAGGCCCGCGCCCTGCCCGAGACCCGACATGTGTGCATCGGCGACCGGGAGTCGGACATGCTGTCGCTGCTGGTCAAGGCACGCGACCTCGGCTACCCGGCCGATTATCTGGTGCGCTGCCAGCACAACCGGGTGCTCCCCGAGGGCGACAAACTGTGGGAGCGGGTCATGGCCTGCACGCCCCTGGGCAGCGTGCGCTTCGAGTTGCCCGCCGGGCGTGGGCGCAGGGCGCGGCCGGTCGAGCAGGCACTGCGGGCCGAACGCATCAAGCTGGCCGATCGCCAAGGCGGCACACTCGAAGTGACGTGCCTCATCGCCACCGAGATCAACGCCCCCGCAGGCAGCAAGCCCGTGTGCTGGCGCCTGCTCACCAACCGGGCCGTCCCCACGCTGGCGGCGGCGGTCGAGCTGCTCGACTGGTATCGGGCCCGTTGGGAAATCGAGCTGTTTTTCCTGGTGCTCAAGGAGGGGTGTCGGGTGGAGCGCCTGCAACTGGCCGATACGGATCGGCTGCAAACGGCGCTGGCGCTGTACATGGTCATCGCCTGGCGGATCAACCGCCTGATGCGTCTGGGGCGCACCCTGCCGGATTTACCCGCCGACCTGGTGTTCGAGGCCGACGAGTGGCGCGCCGCCTTCATTCTCAACAAGAAGCCCGTCCCGAAAACGGTGCCACCCCTGAACACCGTGCTGCGCCTAGTTGCCCAGCGCGGTGGTTTCCTCGCCCGCCGGCACGACGGCGAGCCAGGCGCCAAAACCATCTGGCTGGGTCTCCAGGAGATCGCCGTCTTTGTAGAAGGCGCCCGCTATGCACGGCAGTTCGGGGAGGCGTGAGATGTGTGTAATGGGATGCACATGACCACCTGCATAATGGCCGGGAGGTCCTTTGCTCGCAACGGCAGAAAAGTTGTTCACCGCGAGTTCTGTGCAATGCAGAAGTGCCCTCCGTGAAAAAACGCTTCTGAACGCGGGTGCCCATAATCTGCAGCCTTGCGTGACACGCCTAACCAAAAATTCATTCACAGAGGAGCTTTGATACATGGCAATCAGTTTGCAAAAGGGCGGGAATATCAGCCTTTCGAAAACAACCCCGAATCTGAAGAACGTGTTGATTGGCCTCGGCTGGGATGCACGCTCTACGTCTGGTGACGATTTCGATCTCGATGCAAGCGTTTTTATGGTCGGTTCGAGCGGCAAGGTGCGCTCCGATGCAGACTTTATCTTTTACAACCAGCTCCGCAGTACCTGTGGCTCCGTTGAGCACACCGGGGACAACCGGACCGGGGACGGCGATGGGGATGACGAATCCGTCAAGGTCGTACTCGATAAGGTCCCGTCAGTAATCGAGCGGCTCGTGGTAGCGGTGACCATCCATGATGCCCAGGCGCGTAACCAGAACTTCGGCATGGTCCGCGGGGCATACATTAGGTTGGTCAACATCGAAACGAACGACGAGATCGTGCGCTTCGATCTGACCGAAGACGCGTCGGTCGAAACTGCGATGATCTTCGGCGAGGTCTATCGCCACAACAACGAATGGAAATTCAGGGCGGTCGGCCAGGGTTACGCCGGCGGTCTGCATGCGCTTGCTGTCGCGCATGGTATCAACGTTCAGTAAGCCCCCTTCGCTCACCACCCACAACCAGGAAGGACAAACTATATGGCAATCAGTCTGCAAAAAGGCGGCAACATCAGCCTCTCAAAAGAAGCCCCCGGCATGAAGAAGATGATCGTCGGCCTGGGTTGGGACGTTCGTTCCACCGATGGCGACGGCTTCGACCTCGATGCGAGTGCGTTCCTGCTCAACAACACGGGCAAGGTGCGTTCGGACGCTGATTTCATCTTCTACAACCAGGCTAAGTCCGCTGACGGCAGCATCCAGCACGCGGGGGACAACCGCACGGGTGACGGCGAGGGCGATGACGAGTCGATCATGATCGAACTGGACAGGGTGCCGGCCGATATCGAGAAAATTTCGGTGTGCGTCACGATCCACGATGCGGAAGTGCGGCGCCAGAACTTCGGCATGGTCTCGAGTGCCTATGTTCGTTGCGTGAACGCCGACGGCAACACCGAAGTCGCCCGTTTCGACCTGTCTGAGGACGCCTCGGTCGAAACTGCGATGATCTTCGGTGAGATCTATCGCCACAGCGGCGATTGGAAGTTCAAGGCAATTGGTCAGGGCTTTGCCGGCGGGCTGGGGCCGCTCGCGAAGAACTTCGGCGTCAACGTCTAAGCGCAGCGTGTTGTCGCGAGACGCCCCGGCGGACGCCGCTGGGTGTCTCCGCTTCTCGACCATCCTAAGTTTGCATGTCGGCAGTGACCGCCAGGACGGATGCGGCTAGCCCAAAGGCAAGCCCCGACGCCCTCGTGAGTGAGCTTAACCGTGGTGCTTCGAAGCAAGCGCACACGCGATCGACATTTCGGCTCGTTAAAACGTCAAAAAAGGGAATCGAACACATGGCAATCAGCCTTCAGAAAGGGCAGAAAATCTCGTTGAGCAAGGAGGCCGGCGGCACGCTCACAAAAGTGGTGATGGGTCTTGGCTGGGATGCGGTCAAAAAGGAAAAGAAGGGCCTGATGGGCTTTCTGGGTGGCGGTGGTGCCGCACAGGAGATCGATCTCGATGCTTCGTGCCTGATGTTTGACGAGCAAGCCCGAGTCACCGACACCGTCTGGTTTCGCCAGCTCAAGAGTCACGATGGAAGCATCACGCACACGGGCGACAACCGCACAGGTGCTGGTGATGGGGATGACGAGCAAATCATCGTTGATCTGTCCCGGGTTCCTCCCCAGGTGAAGTCGCTGGTGTTTACCGTGAACTCCTTCACCGGGCAGACCTTTGATCAGGTCGCCAACGCCTACTGCCGCATCGTTGATGCCTCCAACAACAAGGAGGTGGCCCGCTACGACCTTTCTGTGCAGGGCAATCACACGGCACAGATCATGGCCAAAGTGTATCGCCACAATGGCGAGTGGAAGATGCACGCCATTGGCGAGAACGGGGTTGGGCGCACGTTCAATGAACTGATGCCCCAGATCACGCCGCATCTGTGATGCCTTTCATGAAGCGGGTCTGGTTCAACAAGACGTTTTCGTCCGTGCATTCGGCGCTCACCTTGATTCGCAAGGGCGACTCCGAAGGCCAGTATCGACTGCTGTGCACGCACCCGAACCCGCACGCACTGGGTCCGCTGGCTGCCGATGAGGCGGCTGCGGAGCCCAGCGGACTGACTGGTGAAGGGTACGTGGAGTGGTGCCTGGCCTTCTGCCGGGAAAGGAAGATCGACATCTTCGTGCCTGGCAAGGAAGCCACGCTGATCGGTCGCCATGCACAGCGGTTTCTGGACCAGGGTGTGCGCGTCCTCAGCGCGGCGGCGCCCGACACGATTGAGCGCCTGCACGATAAGGCCTGCTTCTATGCGGAGGCATGCGCCCCGAGCGCGCCGTCGCCCGAGCTCGAGGTGTTCGAAGACGCCGAGGCTTTCGATGCAGCCTATGAGCGCATGCGAATGCGGCACGAAGTGCTGTGCATGAAGCCTTCAGTTTCGGTCTATGGGATCGGGTTCCGGCAGATCAGCGAGAAGAAAAGCGCTTTTGATCTGATGCTCGACGGCAACCCGTACCGAATCGATTTGATGTCACTGCGCGAGATGCTGCAGCGAGCTGGGCATTTTCGGCCGATGTTGCTGATGCCCTTCCTGGCAGGGCACGAGTTCAGCGTCGACTGCGTGGCGCTCAACGGCGAGTTGGTGTGTGCAGTCGCTCGACGCAAGCCTCTCGCTTCAGGGGAAGGGCAAACAATCGTGGTGCGCGAGGACATCCTGCAGGCCTGCTCGCACCTGGTCCGGCAGTTCGCGCTCAACGGCAACGTGAACATTCAGTTCCGAGAGGGGAGTCAAGGACTCAGGATTCTTGAGATCAATCCTCGCATGGCGGGCGGTATCGCAATGGCTTGCCTCGCAGGGCCGAATCTCCCCTATCTCGGACTCGTGGCCTTCGACCAAGGCAGTAATGCCGTTGCGCCGGGGCCAATCGAGGACGGTCTGCGCGTAGCCGAGATCAACCAGGCGGTGTGCATGTTATGAGTAGCGCAGTCGCGGCTGTTGGGCATGCGCCAAGCACAATCCGTTCGGAGCTTCCAACCGGCGTGTTGCGTCTGGAGCTCGAGGAGGGGCGCTCTGCATTCGCGTCGCTCCTTGATTTCGCGGCAAGGGCAAACCCGAAGCGCGCGTTCCTCTTCCTAAGCAAGGTCCTTGGCAAGCACTACCCATCGATCCCGAGCGAGATGGTGTCCGTGCATCGCCAACTGGCCGCTACTGTGCCCGATGCCGCAGGGCCGGTTGTGTTCATAGGCATGGCGGAAACGGCAACCGGGCTGGGCCAGGGGGTCTTCGAGGCTTGGGCCCATGCGCACCCCGGCTCGAGCCCATTGTATATGCAGAGCACACGTTACAGGGTCCCGGGGGCAGACTGGTTCGGATTCGATGAGTCTCACAGCCACGCGCCACGACTGTTCCTGCACCTACCGCAGCGAGACACCGACCGTGCGGCGCTGGCTGCGGCCACTCAGGTCGTATTGGTGGACGACGAGTTGAGCACGGGCAACACGTTCGTGAATCTCGTTGCGGCCTTGCGTCGTGTCATGCCCGCGCTTTCGCGTGTGCATATCGCCACGATTGCGGATTTCACTGGAGACCGGCGTGCGCTGCTCTCCGAGCGCATGGGCAGTCCTTGCTCAATCGGTGGCTTGCTTCGTGGTGCCTGGCGCTTCGAATACCAGCATGGCGCTGTGCCTGAGACCTTGGCCGCGACCAGTCCTGCCCAGTGCTCAGCAGGGCATGAGGTACAGATTGAGGACGCCGGCTACGGTCGCCTTGGGCGCACCACTTGCGTATCCCCGTCGAATAGGTTGGTCGAACGCTTGGCCCGTGAGCCGGTGGAGAGCACCACCCTGGTTCTGGGTACGGGCGAATTCATGCATGCAGCCTTCGCGCTTGGCCGGGCGCTTGAATTGCGTGGTGTGGACGTGCGCGTCCAGTCCACCACCCGCTCGCCGATCCTCCTATGGGGGGCAGTGGGTCACATCCTTACGGTACCAGACCCCTATGGCGAAGGCGTCCAGAACTACCTCTACAACGTGCGGCCCGGGCAGTACGCCCGGGTGCTCATCTGCCATGAAACTGCGCCGAGCGATCAGCTCATTGCGTTGGCGACGACGCTGCGCGCCCGCCTGATTCACTTCACCTCAGACGACCATGTTGAAGAAATTCCTGTTTGCTGATCTTGATGACACGCTGTTCCAGTCAGGCCGCAAGTGCCCCGAGGGCGCACCTCTGACGCCCATGGCGTATCTCAAGGATGGCACGGCGCACTCCTTTGCGACGAAAGCCCAGAAGAGCTTCCTTATGCTGATGCAGCAGGAGATGACGGTCATCCCGGTGACAGCGCGCAACGCAGATGCGTTCTCGCGGGTGCGCTGGCCGTTCACGAACGGGGCGGTGATTAACTACGGTGGCATCATCCTGCGGGCAGACGGCGCAGTAGACGAGGATTGGCTTGCACAGAGTCGCACTCAGGCAGCACATACGCTGCCCATGCTCGAGCATGTCAGCGGGGTCCTGCAATCGATTGCCGATTCGCTTTGCGTCCAGTTGCGCATCCGGATCATTTCGGACTTCGAGACGCCCTTCTACCTGTGCGCCAAGAGCAATGAGGGCGATGAGCAGGCGCTAGACCGCACCGAGCCTTTGCTGCGCGACTACTGCGCCGAAACAGCGTTGCCGCTTTTAATTCATCGCAACGGCAACAACCTCTCCGTGCTGCCGCTGTGGCTGGACAAATGCCACGCCGTCGAGCATCTCACCGAGCGGCTGCGCCGCGAACATGGCGAGATCGTCACTTTTGGGATGGGTGACAGCCTCTCTGATTTAGGCTTCATGACGACATGCGATTACGCACTCGTTCCCAAGGCAAGCCAGATCAACCGCAAGTGGGAGGCTGCATGATGTTCTGCGGCTCCTACCGTCCGAGCGACGTCGAGTTCTTGCTCAAGCCGATCACGATCGACTTCATCGCTGACCTCGAGTTCAAGGAGTCGCTGATCCAGTCCGGGACCCGGCATTACAGTGAAATGCTCTCCCCCGAGAAAGTCCCCTCAGAGCGCTATCTTGGGCTGTTCCACGACGCTCACCAGCGCAACCGCGCGCAGTTGTCAGGGGATTGCCTGCGTCTGGCGCAACTGCTCCATGAGAAGCACGGTTCGGAACTGACCCTGGTCTCACTGGCACGCGCCGGCACACCCATCGGGGCTGTTCTCCGACATCTCGTTGCGCGGATTTCCGGCACACCACCCGCGCACTACTCAATCTCGATTATTCGGGACCGAGGAATCGATACCGCGGCACTTAGTGAGATTTTGGCGCGGGGGCATCGCCCTCAGTCGATCGCGTTCATCGACGGATGGACCGGGAAGGGCGTCATCAGCCGTGAACTCACGAAAGCCATCGCTCAATACAACCGCTCGCACGGAACCGCCATCGACTCCGGCCTCAATGTGCTGACCGATCTGGCGGGGTCGGCCGCACTGGCTGCCTCGAGCGAGGACTACCTGATTTCGTCGAGCATTCTCAATTCGACCATCAGCGGGTTGGTGAGCCGTTCGATCCTGAACGAGGCGATCCTGCCTGGTGAGTACCACGGCTGCGTGTTCTTTGGAGACTTCGCCCAGTATGACCTGTCGCAATGGTTCGTTGACGACGTCGTGGCCGGGGCGATTGGGCACCTGGAGAACGGCGGTGCGCCCAAGTCGCCGCAACTGAGCAGGCCAGCACAAACGGCGATCTCTTGCGGCTACATGAAAGAGGCAATGTCACTGTACGGGATTACAGACGAAAACCTCATCAAGCCGGGGATCGGTGAAGCAACGCGCGTGCTTTTGCGTCGGTTCCCGCAGCGGGTGATCGTTCGTGACTGTCATGACCTGAAGGTGGTCCACCTCCTGGCGCTTGCCGAGGAGAAGGCCGTTCCAGTCGAAACCGACGCCACTTTGCCCTACAACGCCGTTTCGATCATTAGGAGCGCCCGTGATGCGTGACGCCACCGAACTGGGCGCAAGCCTTTATCTGCCCGCAACACGCTTGGATCTGCTCGACGTGGTGAGAGGAGAGAGGCTCTCCGAGGTGCGGTCGGTGATCTTTTGCACCGAGGACTCGGTCAGACTCAAGGACCTCAGTTTCGCAATCGACAATTTGCGTGCGCCCATTCGTGCGCTCACATCTGCGTCACACCAGATGCGCTTCATTCGGGTGCGCAACCCGGAAGTGATGCGCCAAGTGCTCGCGTTGCCTGGCATCGAGAAACTGGATGGCTTCGTGCTGCCCAAGGTGACTCGAAGTGCGCTCTCCAAGTACCTGAGGCTGCTGCGTGGCACAGGTCACCTGATCATGCCCACGTTGGAAACCAAAGAGGTGTTCGACGAGCGCGAGATGATCGCCTTGCGTCGGGTCATGGACAAGGACGGGGTGCGCGAACGAGTGCTCTCGCTTCGGATTGGCGGCAACGATCTGCTCTCGATCATCGGCATGCGTCGCCCTCGTGGCCGAACGCTGTATGAAACGTCCCTTGGACAGGTGATCGCGCGATTGGTGACCACCTTCAAGCCGAGCGGCTTCAACCTGAGCGCTCCTGTCTTTGAGTACCTCAACGACATCGAGACGCTGCAGCGAGAAGTTGAGGGGGACCTTGCCCATGGTCTGATCGGCAAGACGGCGATTCATCCCGACCAAGTGCCGTTGATTCACGCCTGCTACCGGGTGCATGCCTCGGATCTGGAGATGGCGAGCCACATCCTGCGCGAGGATGCGCCTGCTGTCTTTCGCATGTACGACTCGATGTGCGAGCCCGCCACACACCGGAACTGGGCACGCAACCTGTGCAAGTCCGCCTCGTGTTTCGGCCTGCAGCAGAGCGCAGACGCGAACTCGCTGGCAGCATAAGTCAGATGTCTTCTGAAAAGGGAAAGGATAAAAAATGGACTTCACGCGCGGACAACGATTGAAACTTGAGGCGTTGGGGCTGGCGGATGCTGCTTTTTCTGTCACGGTGGAGCTAAACGCAGGGCCGCTGACGGTCGATGTGGCGTGCTTTGGTCTGGACGGAGCTCGAAAGCTCTCCGACGAGCGCTACATGACCTTCTTCAACCAGCCGACAACGCCTTGCGGGGCGGTGAAGCTCAAAGGGCAGGGTAAATTCGATCTCGATCTGGCACGACTGCCTGCCTCGATTGATGCGCTAGTGATGACCCTCGCGATAGACGGCTCCGGAACCATGCGACAGCTTGGCGCCTCCTCGGTTTCCCTGATTGGCGGCTCGACGGTAGCCGGCTGCTATCGTTTTGACGGGGGACACTTCGCCTCCGAGCGTGCTGTCATGCTTCTTGAGTTCTATAGGAAGGACGGGGTCTGGCGGCTTTGTGCCGTGGGCCAGGGGTTTAACGGTGGGCTTGATGCACTGGTGACGCACTTTGGCGGATCAGTCGCCGAGAAGGCCGCTCCGGCGCCAGCCCCACAGCCGCCCGCACCGGCTGCACCACCTCCTCCTCCGGCGCCTCCCAAGGTCTCCCTCTTGAAGATCACGCTTGAGAAGCGGGGCGAGAAGATCTCGCTGGAGAAGCGCGGACAGGCCGGTCACGGGAGAATCGTGTGCAACCTGAACTGGTCGTCGGGACAGGCTCAAGAGAAACGGGGCTTTCTTGGCGGGGTATTCGGGAAAACAAAGGGGGCGGGGATCGACCTAGATCTTGGGTGTCTCTTCGAACTGTCCGATGGCCGCAAGGGCGCGGTACAAGCCCTCGGGAACACCTTCGGGGACTTCAATCGCCCGCCATACATCCACATGGCCGGCGACGATCGCACAGGGGCCAATTCTTCGGGCGAGTTTCTATACATCAACGGCGATCACTTGAAAGATCTCGATCGGGTCTGTATCTACGCTTTCATCTACGAGGGCGTAGCCAACTGGGGGCAAGCTGACGGCGTCGTAACGCTGACAGTTCCTGGGCATCCTCCGGTTGAGGTCCGTTTGGATAACCACGACAACAGCAAGAACATGTGCGCGATCGCGATGATCGAGAACGAACGTGGCAACCTGAAAATCACGAAGCTAGGTGAATACTTCGCTGGCCACTTGGAACTGGATGAGCGGTATCAGTGGGGCTTGCGCTGGAAGGCAGGGTCGAAAGACTGAGCTGGCTTTGTTGCCCCCCCCCGTCCCAACGGGTAGGCTCTGGGCATAAGTGAAGGCAAGCGCCCGCGGGGCAGATACAAGACGACAAACTGGGCGGACTACAACGCGGCATTCAAGACCCGAGGTTCGCTGACGATGTGGCTGGACACTGATATGCAGCCAGCGGCGCATCTGGCAGGATGCGGGCCGCTTGCGCTTTGGCAGCTTCGTGGAGCTCAACGTGTGGTTGCTGGCCCGCTGCCAGGCCCTGTGGCAGCAAATCCAGCATCCGGAGTACGCGCGCTCTCGGTCGCCGAGATGCTCGAGCACGAGCAGCCGCAGCGGATGCCGATGGTCAGTGCGTTCGATGGTTACGTAGAAGAGCCGGGGCGCGTCTCCAGCACCTGCCTGGTGAGCGTGGCCCGCAACCACTACTCGGTGCCCTGCGAGCTGGCCTGATGAACCGCTCGGCACCGAATGGCATACCCGAACTCGTGTTCACTCCACTGGAAGTGCAGATTCTCAATGAGTTGATGCCGCGGTACGGTCGCATCAAGCCCGCACTGTCAGAGTACCTCGTGCGCCTGGCAAAGCTTGGCGGCTACCTGGACAGGGCTCATGACCCTCCCCCAGGAAACACTGTTATCTGGAGGGGCTTATCCAAGCTGAACGACATTGTCCTGGGAGCGCGAATTGGTATCAAAATTGTGGGTAATTGAAAGGATCGCCGGGCGCTTACAGTACAATGCAAATATCATCGTAAGCGTTCAGCCCGCGGCGTAGTTGCTACGCCACGCGTCTTGAGATATCCGAGCGCAGCGGAGCCTTTTCGAAGTGCTGCTTCCACAGCCGAGGCGTGAGCTGTGCGACATCGGCGGCCGGGTGTTGGCCGACACGCTGGAGAACGTCGACCAGATAGTCGTACGGATCGACGTGGTGCAGCCGACAGGTTGCGATCAGGCTCTGGACGATGCCGACGTGCTGGGCCCCCAGCTCGGTCCAGCTGAACATCCAATTTTTCCGATTATGTCGAGTTCAGCATAATCGGAATTATGTTCAGTCCGCGATTATGCGGAGTCGCCGGCGGCGTGGCTTGAAATGGCCGTGGCCAACACCTCTGCAGGCTCCGGTGGCGGATCTCGCCTGCACATAATCATTGGTGGTTTCCTGTGGCTCCCATGCCTCACTCCAGGAGACCACCATGCCCACCGACCTCTGCTTGGCGCACCTTGTCCGCCGTGACTGGCTGACGGATGGCCCGCTGAACGAACTCCTTGCTTTGTACATCCAGGCGCTGCAGAACCGGCGCTACGCCAGATGGAGATTACCGATAAGTTGACCTGCCATTCTCAAAGAGCCTTACCAGCGAAACCCGTGCTATCCAGAGCAATCACTTTGATCACAGCTGTCAACGATTGAACGGCAACTTGAATGTTGACCGACGATTTCATCGTAACCATATTGGGGCATGATCAAGATGGCGAAGATGTGTGTGTGATGGGGCCGCATCTCACCGAAGACCTGCACCACCTGGGCGCGGGTCGTGTCCATGCCAGCCCGCATGTCGAGCAGCGTCACCGAAGGCGGTAGCGCTCCCCCCAGATGACCCGAGCCGCTCGCACAGCCAGGCACTGCAGGCTATGGCCAGGGATGTGGACCAGATTACTATGACGGTCACGATTCACGGGCGCCTCTGTGGTGGCCCAAGGAATGTGATCGCTGAGCTCAACACCACTCCCCTTTGCCAAACCGGGGCACCGACCCTATGGCAACAGCAAGACATGGACATCTATCTGCAAAGCGTTTGCAAGACGTTCAATGTTGTCGATCGAGATATTTCGTACTTGGCGTTCAACGTGCGCCACGAAGGTGCGGTGCAAGCCAGATTCCAACGCGAGATCTTCTTGAGACCATCCCCGTTCCTTGCGTAGGCGAACTATGTTCATCGCAAGGAGCTCACGCGCCGTTGGCGTGGAGATTCCGTTACTGGTGATCAGCTTGTCCGCCAAGGCGCTCAGCTAGCCCGGATTACGTGATCACCCAGTCCAGCATGACGCGCATTGAAGAACATCCTCACTGACCTGCCTAGCCCAGAGTGGCGTTTGGGAGTTGCTGGCTCACGATTGAAAAATCAGTCGAGCCTAAGTTCCTTAGTGGAAGTGACGTGGTGGGGCTTTACACATCACGAGTCCCCCGCAGGCTTATCGACAAGTCCATGCCCAGCACTGTGGATATTCGATGAAGAATCAGAATTGAAGGATTGGCGATCCCTCGTTCCAGCTGGGAGACATAGGTCCGATCCACCTCTGCCTGCAAAGCCAAGGCCTCTTGAGTTAGCCCAAGCCGCCGACGAGACTGTTTGATCTCGTTGGCAAGTTCAGCACGAAGGTCATCAAAGGATTTAGCCACCGACAAACAATGCAGGTGGCGAGACTATCAATCCACGGAATATAATCTACATTTCCTTGTTTGTAGATTTACTTCCCATGTTCCAAACTCATCGCTCGGCAATCTTTCCCGTACAGTACGACCCCGACATCAACCTATGGAATTGGGTAGAACTCGGGGTCGACGCACCTTTCTTCATGCTGGAGATCGCATCCCAAACGGAGGATGGTGACTTTTTGACCCACAGAATGACCTCCAACATCAATGTGCTGCGTGATCACGCAGGCACTTCCGACGCAGGCGTTTTGAAACGTGTCTTCCTGCTTTCACCGGGCGACGTGAATGGCTCGGATGCCTTTCAACTGGACGCCCTAGACAGCGTATGTTCGTCGCCGGATAGTTCGATAAACATGCTCTTCAAACTGACCGATGGACGAACGCTCCACTTCAGTTTGGGGGAAGACCGGCTTGATGATTCCCACTACACCATACAGGTATTCAGACGCTCACCGGGAACGACTCAGTAGTGCCGGGGACTGATCAGGTCTGGCAGGCGGGGGATTCCAACTGGACGGCACCAAGGTATTGGTCGAGACGGTTCATTGAGCGCGGGGGTATCGAACGCTCGGGGCGCATAGGAACGGATGCGTGTGCCGGTGGTGTTCGTCGTGGTCATGCCTTATGCATGTTCTCCAGAGCCGCATGTTGGTGCTCGTGAGCATGGTGTTTCGTCAAGTGTAACCACACCCCACCCAAGTGAATGGCCTGGCGGAGCAACAGATCACTATCCCGCTGGAGCGCGCCATCATGGGCACGCCAGGCATGCATGTGACGCGCTCGAAGTCACCTTTGGCCTGTCCATGATCACGGTGGTCTCCAAGGAAACTACTGGTCCCGCCAACGCCCGCAAGAACGTATCAACGAGGCGCAGCGTGGATCAGAACCAAGTTTCCACCTTGCTGCGCGCCGGCACGCCTCCCGCATGGACGACCTGGCCATCGATCACCACGCCCGGCGTCGACATCACGCCATAGCCCATGATCGCCGGCAGGTCTTCGACCTTTTCAAGGGCAATCTCAATGCCCTTCTCCTTGGCCACTGCCTCGACCAAGGCAACGGTGCTGCGACAGTTGGCACATCCAGTGCCGAGAACCTTGATGCTTTTCATGGAAATTCCTTTTGTGAGAGTAACGGAGCTGGTTAGAGCATTTTTGCCTTCAGGGGCAAGGGTCTGACAGGCCGGACATGGATCACAGCCCTCACAGCACAAGGTTGAAGACGTAGCCCACGATCAGTATCCCGAAAGCCACCACGCCGACAAAAGTCGCAATAAGCTGGGGCTTGAGCGCCTTGCGCAGAATGATCATCTCGGGCGCAGACAGCGCGATCACACTCATCATGAAAGCCAACACTGTGCCCAGTGCCGCTCCCTTGCCGATCAACGCCTCGACAATCGGAATCACGCCAGCGGCGTTGGTGTACATCGGCACTCCCAGCACCACCGCGGCGGGTACCGCCCACCAGACATCCTTGCCCATGAAGGACGCCATGAAGTCTTCCGGCACAAAACCGTGGATGGCAGCCCCCAGTCCGATGCCAGCCAGTATGTAGGGCCACACCTTGCCGACGATTTCCTTCACATGGGCGCCACCCGCTTCAAAGCGCTCGACCCAGGAAATACGCTCACCGACATGATGGGCCGCGCCACCCGCCTGGATCTTCTGCACCCAGTCCTCCAGGTAGCGCTCCATCTTCAACTTGCCGATCACGAGGCCAGACACGATGGCCACCAGCAGCCCCATCCCAAGGTAGAGCGCAGCAACTTTCCAGCCAAACATCCCGAACAGCAGCACCAGGGCAACCTCATTGACCATCGGCGCCGAGATGAGGAACGAGAAGGTCACCCCCAAAGGCACGCCTGCAGACAGGAAGCCAATAAACAACGGCACCGCTGAACAGGAGCAAAAAGGCGTCACGATGCCCAGGGATGCCGCGAGAACGTTACCTATACCTTCCCGCTTGCCCGACAGCAGCGCGCGGGTGCGCTCAGGTGAGAAGAAGGTCTGGATGATCCCCATGACAAAGACGATCCCGGTCAGAAGCAGCAACACCTTCGGGGTGTCGTAGAAAAAGAAATGCACCGCTTCGCCGAAGTGAGTTTGCCGCGAGAGGTCCAGCATCTCGACCACGCGGTCAGCAAAGGCGGTGAGCTGACTGTAAGCAAGAAGCCAGGCAACAGTGGCAACGGCAATGCCAAACAACCAGCGGCCGAGCTTGTTTCGGTCAGCAGCAACTAAGGGAACGGCAGGCATGGTGTATCTCCGAAATGGGATCTTGTTTTAGAAGACGATCCATCCAGAAAAAGGATGCAGTTTTTGTTCTGCATTTTCCGGTGGCACGCACGGCATCTGGAGCCATGTCAGACGATTTGGGATGGCTTAACCGACGCGATCGCGTTGAGCAGCAAGGCGGTAGCAATGGCAAGCATGGAAATCCTGACCTTTTGCTCGTGTTGTTCTCGGGTACGTCCTTGCCTTGATGACGCACGCCCGGGCAAAAGGATGCAGCTCACCCCCCGTGATCCGCTTCTTTCTGCATGTCGGCCGAAAGCAGGATTACCTCGATTTCCTCGGTAATTTCCTCCTGGCGCTGGGTGTTGTAGGTGAGTCTAAGGCGGGCGCTGTCTTCGTCGAGGCGCTGCAGCGCACGGTCCATGTGCGTCTGGCGCTGACGGTTCTCGGCCATGAGGGAGCTGTAAAGCACCTCGTTGAGGGCAGCATGGAGATAATGACCGGTCAGCCCGCGCAAAAAGGCTGCCGGTGGGAGATTCAACTCTGGTGGATGCGACTGAACGTCGGGCGGCGGCAGGTCACGCAGGGGTAGCAGACGCCGCATGCGCACTTCGCCGGTGGCATCGCAATGGTAGAGCGCGGAAAGTCCGTAGCCAGCCAGTTCAGGCAGATCCAGCAGGCGACCCAGCTCACGCGTCAGTCGCAGCAGGACCGCGGGTACCTCATCGGCGACGATGGCACCCGGCAGCGCCAGTTCAACACAGGCCCGTTCGCCGACCCGGCCCTCTACCCGTCGCCCGACCAGCACCCAGCGGACGGGGGCTCCTTGCGTCTTGCACACGCACTCCAAGCGGGCCAGCAAGGCTTCGTTGAAATCTCCGCAGAAGCCTTGTTCTGATCCGACCAGCACGCACAATTCATGTCCGTCGGCCGGCTCTGTGGCCAGCTTCGGATGCCAGGCAAGGAAGTCTGCCGCCGCCTTCTCGATACCGGCCACCATGCGCCGCTGACTGGCGATGAATTCGGCCAGGATGCGGGTTTCCATCAACGCCAGACCTTTCATCGCCGACATGATGCCCGCGATGTCGGAAAGCGCCTCAAGCCGCGTGGCGATCTCACGCCGGCGACTCATGGCCCTTTTCCTGCAACAGCTCCCTCACGGCGTCGCGCCAGTCCTCGCGTGGCGCGGCAAGCCCGGAGCCACCCGCACGCGCCCATCGCAGCAGCTCGGCCAGGCTGGACTGCAGCGCATCGCCGACCAGATGGTCAAGAAGGCCCTCGTTGTAAGCCACCAGCCAGGCCATCTGCTGCTCTGGCGAGAGGGGCGCCAAGCGCTCCTGCTTGAGAAACTCCCGGAGCAACCGACCGCGCTTGATCTTGGCTTCGACGCTTGCTTCGAGGCGCGAACCGAAGCGGGTAAATACTTCGAGTTCGAGAAACTGCAGAAAATCGAGTTTCATCCGACCCGCTTCAGCCTTGATGGTCGGCACCTGGGCCTTGCCACCAATCCGCGACACCGAACGGGTGATGTCGATGGCCGGCAGAAAGCCGCGGGCGTAGAGGGCTGGGTCGAGATAGATCTGACCGTCGGTGATGGAAATCAGATTCGTCGGGATGTACGCGGATATCTCACCCTGCTCGGTCTCAACGATCGGCAGTGCCGTCATGCTGCCACCGCCGTAGCGGGCCGACAGGCAGGTGGAACGCTCCAGCAGGCGTGAATGGAGATAGAAAATATCGCCGGGATAGGCCTCCCGTCCCGGTGGCCGGCGCAGCAACAGCGAAAGCTCCCGGTAAGCCCGCGCATGGGTGGTGAGGTCGTCATAGATCACCAGCACATCCCGCCCGGCCCCCATCCACTCCTCGGCCAGAGCGCAGCCCGCAAAGGGTGCGAGGAACTTGAGTCCGGGGGTGGTCGTGGCCTCGGCAACCACGACGCATGTGATGTCGAGCACCCCGGCCTGGCGCAAGGTCTCGATGGTGGCCACGACCGCCGAACGCTTCTGGCTGATGAGCACATAGACGCACAGGACATTGCGGTTCTTCTGGGCAATGATCATGTCGACGGCGAGCGAACTCTTGCCGGTTCCCGCGTCACCGATGATGAGTTGGCGCTGGCCTTTGCCGATGGGGATCATGGTGTCCACCATCTTGTTGCCACTGAGCAAGGGGCGCTCAACGAAATCCCGCGCGGTGATGGGCGGTGAAGCGGCTTCAAGACGCCGCCGACGACCGGACGCCGGAGTTGGCGCTCCATCGAGGGGACGCCCCAGCGGATCGACAACCCGGCCGAGAAACCCGTCGCCTACGCCGATATCCAGGCGCCGCCCGGTCAAGTGCGCCGAGAGCCCGGCGAAGAGTCCTTCCTTCTGGCTGAGTAGAATCGCACCAATGCGCTTGCTTCCCAGATGGAAGACCAAGGCCTCGCTGCCGTCCCCGAAGCGCAGGATTTCATCCATGGCCGCCGAGGGCAAGCCTTCGACCCAGGCAATGCCGTCGCCGATGGCAGCCAGCTTGCCGACTTCGCTGATGCGCAGTTGCGGCCGGTAGGCGTCCAGCCACCGAACTGACTTTGGGTCAGCACTTTCTATGGGTGGCACATCCGGCAAAAACTCAGTTGGCAAAGGACGGGGCCTCCGCAAAGATGCCCAGCTCACCCGCCAGGCTGCAGTCCATCTGCCACGCCCCGAGGGATACCCGAAGCCCGGCAAGCAAAGAGGCGTCAATCCCGAATTCGACAAGACCGGGAAGTGCAAGGCGAGCCCCAAGGGTGCTGGCAATGCGGTCCCGTTGCTCGTCGGAAAGCGGATACGCAGTGGTGACGACAGCCTGCCCATGTCCGTTATGGGCTGCGTTTAATGTCGCCAGACGCGCGTCGGGCAAACCGGCCAGCTCTTCAATGAAGACATCCACCAGCCTTGCCTCCACCTCCGGGCAGGCAAGCCGTGTGAGCAGCGCACTGGCGAACTGCCGGGCCTGCTTATCGGCCTGGGCGGCCAGTTCGCGCTTCAGGGTTTCCCGGGCATGGGCCTCCACGGCAGCCCCTCGATCGCGCTCGGCGGCCAGTTCGTGGCTTAGCAGGTCGAGTTGCCGCCCGCGCTCGGCAGCCATCTCTGCATCGAAAGCGTTGCGAGCGGCGGCCTTTTCCTGTTCCCAGTCGGCCAGACGGCTTTCAAACTGACTTTGAAGTGTTGTTGCACGGGCATCCTTGTCACTTGCTTCCCCGAGCGTTCGCGCGATGCCCTCCCGCCGCTCAGCCAGGGTTGCCAGCACCGGCTGGTAGAGAAAGCGTTTCAGTATCCACAGGAGCGCCAGGAAATTGACGATCTCCAGCAGAAAGGTTGTCCAGTCGAGGCCCATGAACGCCCCCTACTTCAAGAGGTATTCGAGCAGCGGATTGCGGAACAGGATGATGAGGACAATCACCAGAACGTAGATGGCCAGCGACTCGATCATCGCCAGACCGATGAACAGGGTCCGGGTGATGGATTTTTCCGCCTCCGGCTGGCGTGCCAGTGACTCCAGCGCTTGGGTGATCGCGCGTCCCATGGCAATGGCCGGAAAAATAATACCCACGGCAATGGCCACAGCTGCCGCAACGGTGGAAATCAGCACAAACCAGTGCATGTCGCTCATGTCGAGCTTCCTTTCTTGTCCAGAGCGTTCGAGGACGATGTATCGGAAGCGTGTGACGCTTCCTGGGATTGCATGCCCCCGGCGATGTAGATCAGCGCCAGGGTGCCGAAGATGTAGGCCTGAACCAGGGCTTCGATAATGTGGAGCATGAGGATCGGCACCGGCACGAGCAGTCCAGCCACCAGCAGCACCAGGAGGGCCGCCATCTCCAGGCTCATGATGTTGCCGAAAAGACGCACGGCCAGCGCCAGCGTGCGGGACAGCTCACCCAGCAGGTGGAAGGGCAGGAGGACCGGGCTGGGCGTCAGGTAGTGATGCAGATAGGTTTTCAGGGAACTACTGCGGATGCCGAACCAATGCACCGACAGGAACACCAGAAACGCCAGCGCCGCCGTGGTCGATAGATCACCGGTGGGCGAATGCAGCTCCGGAACGAGTCCGGTCAGGTTGGCGACGGCCACGAAGATCCACAGGGTTCCAATAAAGGGCAGCAGCAGCGCCGAGCGGCCAGGCAGGATGCCTTCGATGGCAGCCTCAATGGACTGAACTGCCCCTTCAAGTGCCGTTTGAACCAATCCGGGGGATGCGACCGACAAACGTCGGGTCGCCAGCCACGAGCCCAAACCCAGTACAAGCAGGATGCCCCACGTCGTGACCACCGTTGAGGTGATCTTCAGGAAGCCCAGCTGAAAAACGATGTGCGCCGCTTCCATTACCAGTGCTTTCGGATGAACACGTAGACATTGATGACGCCGACAGCGAGGCCCAGCAGGATGCAGTTCACCGTCCAGCGCACCGTATAGCCTTCGCCCATGCCATCGAGCCAGCGTCCCAGATAGGCGCCGCCCAGCAAGGGCGCGACAAACAGCACCGAGAGGCTGCCCAGGAATACGGTCTGCGCCAGCAGCGAGCGGCGGCCACGCTCCGCCTCCTTCAGCCTCTCACTGTCGCGTGCAACATCCCGGCGCCACTTTTCGTCGTTCATGTGGGCCACCGGTCGAGGCTTCGCAAGCGCCGGAACAGGGCCTGTTCCAGTTTTTGTAGGTTGTCCTTGACACTCTTGAGCGCGCTTTCTTCTTCGGCCAGTTGCCCGGCCAGCGCCGCGGAGATGCGTTCGTAATCTGCATCGCACAGATAGCGACGGGTGCTCAGTTCAAGGTGATTGTCGGCAAAGGACAGCACGGCCCCCGGACAAGCCAGATAGAGCCAGCTTCCATCCGCGATGTGAAAACGTGACAGTCCATACTCAAGAACCGTCATAAAACGGGCGCGGCCGGGCAGGATGCCGAAGCTGCCACTGGCGTCCGTCCCGACAAAGCTCGTGACGCCTTCCAGGCGTTCAGTTCGCACGGCGCCTTGCAGATCGAGCGTGAAGCAGCTCATTCCACGCCTTCCATGCTGCCGCGCATATAGCAACGCGATTCCGGCAACGCGTCATATCTGCCGTTCAGAAACGCCTCGCAGTCAGTCAACACCCGTTCCAGCGGGACCGACGCACCGGGGATACCGGTGTGCTCGGCGACTACAAAAAACGGCTGGGTGAGATAGCGTTCGAGCAGGCGTGCCCGCAGCACCGTGAGCCGGTCAGCCTCTGACAGGGCTTCCAGCCCCAGCATGGCGATGATGTCTTCCAGCTCCCGATAACGGGCCAAGTGCTCCCGCACCGCCTGGGCCACCCGGTAGTGGCGATCTCCCAGGGTTACCCGATCCATCATCCGGCTTCCCGAGGCCAGCGGATCGACCGCCGGATAAATCCCCTTGGCCGCCTGGTTGCGGGACAGGATCACGTTGGTGTCCAGGTGCGCGAGGATTGCCCCCACCGCCGGGTCGGTCATGTCGTCGGCTGGCACATAGACGGCCTCCACCGCCGTGATGTTGCCGCTACGCGTGGATGAAATACGCTCCTGCAGTTCTGCCACTTCGGATAGTAGCGTCGGCTGGTAGCCCACGGTGGCCGGCATGCGCCCGAGGAGCCCCGACAACTCGCTGCCTGCCTGTACAAAGCGGAAGGCGTTATCCATCAGGAACAGCACGTCCTTGGCCACATGGTCGCGCAGGTACTCGGCGTAGGTCAGCGCCGACAGCCCGATGCGAAAGCGCACCCCTGGTGACTCGTCCATCTGGCCGAACACCATCAAAGTTCGCGGCATCACGCCAGCGTCCTGCATGTCGTGCCAAAGCTCATGCCCCTCGCGGATGCGCTCGCCAACCCCGGCGAACACTGATACGCCTTGGTGCAAACGCACGATGGCGTGCATGAACTCCATGATGAGCACGGTCTTGCCCACCCCGGCACCACCGAACAAGCCGGTCTTGCCTCCGCGCACGAACGGGCACAGGAGGTCGATGACCTTGATGCCGGTGGGCAGGATTTCTCCGACGCCAGTTGCTTCCGAAAGTGGAATGGGCGCCGCAACGATCGGGCGAAACTCTTCGGTCTCCAGCGCCGGGCCACCATCCAGCGGATGGCCGAATATATCCAGCAGACGCCCCAGGCAAGCCGGCGTGACCGGGATCTGGAGCGGCCCGCCGGTATCGAACACCGGCATCAGCCGGCGCAGCCCGCCCGTGCCGTGCAAGGCGATAGCCCGCGCCCGCGACTCGTCGAGATGGCGATGCACTTCAAAGATGTAGCGTTCACCATCGAGACACACATAGACAGCCTGATGCAGCGCTGGCAACCGGGTGCACAGAATGTCGATGACGGGACCATGAACCTCCTCGATCACGCCCAGCGGCGGCCCCGCAGGAACAGGGCACGCAGACCGCGAGGTCGAAATTGGCAAGGGAGTTTCGCGGGCGCTCATGGCCACTTGATGTCGCTAGGTCCGGTCCTGCTCCTGCTCGGCCTCGAACAGCATCGTTGCCAGAGATGTCAGCCCTTCCTTCTGCGCAGCCTCCGAGATTTCCTCCAGACGTGCACCGGAATCAATCAACTTTGCAGTTTCACTGCCGGACGGTAACTGCTGTCGAAACTCCTTCAGCCGCGCAACCACTTCCCCCTCCACCAGATCGGAGGGGTCGAGCGCGGCATTGCTGGCACCGCCTTCCTCACAAGCCTCGAAGAGCGCCCCGGCAAGCGAGTGCAAGCCTTCTGCCGTCGCACAGGCCGCAATCTCCTCCGGGCCGGCACCACGACTGATCGCGGCAGCCGTTTCGCTGTCCTTCGGCAGGGTACCGCTGAAGGACGCCAGAATCTGCTTGATGATGTCCATGTCTCACTCCTCTTGACGACTTATCGATGAAGAAACAAGGGAATCGACCGCCTCGGCTCGACCGGCCTCTTTGGCGATACCTTCCCGGGAAAATCAGAGCATTTCCAGCGCCAGAGCAATGCCTTGGCCGCCGCCGATACACAGGGTTACGATACCCTTCTTTAAATCGTCCCGTTGCAGCGAGTGCAGAAGGCGTGTGGTGAGGACGGCACCCGAGGCGCCGATGGGATGACCGTGGGCAATGGCCCCACCTTCCATATTGACAATATCCGGTGCGAATCCAAGTTCGCGAGTACACGCGATGGCAATGGCGGCGAAGGCTTCATTGATCTCCACCCGATCCACATCGCCGACCTGCCAGCCCGCTCGGGCCAGAGCCTGGCGCACTGCGGGCACGGGACCTATGCCGAAGAAACCAGGCTCTACCGCGGCGATGCCATAGGACACGAGCCGGGCCATGGGCTTGAGTCCGTTGGCCTCTGCAAACGCCCGCTCTGCAACGATCATTGCAGCCGCTCCCGTATTGAGACCCGGCGCGTTACCCGCCGTAATTGTTCCATCCTTGCGGAATGCGGGTTTCAGTTTGGCCAGAGACTCGGCTGTCGTTTCCGGGCGGTTATGTTCGTCACGGGCAAACACCTCCGGACCTTTGCGTCCCTTGATCTCGACGGGCACGATTTCCGCATCAAATTTGCCGGCAACCTGTGCAGCCGAGAAATTCAGTTGTGAGCGTAGCGCCCAAGCATCTTGGTCTGCACGGCTGATGCCATATTTGCTCACCAGATCCTCGGTGTGCCAGCCGGAATGCTGACCCGAGAACGCATCATTGAGGCCATCTAGCAACATGCTGTCGAGCAGCGCCACATCGCCCATGCGCGCACCCCAGCGACCCTGAGGCAGAAGATAGGGAGCCATGTCCATGTTCTCCATTCCGCCGGCAATCGCGCATTTGACGAAACCCGCCAGAATTTCCTGGGCAGCGCTGGCAATCCCCTGAGCGCCCGAGCCGCACACACGATTCACCGTCATGGCTGGAACCGCGACCGGCAGCCCCCCGCCGATGCCGGCCTGCCTGGCCGGATTCATCTTGCTACCGGCCTGGACAACCTGCCCCATGACCAGAGCCTCAATCTTTTCTGAAGAAAGTTGCGATCTCCGGAGGGTTTCGCGGATGACCGCTGCACCCAATACCGTT
>APMI01001194.1_pt1 | contig 32566 bp, 32 predicted proteins | sample 667938 | NCBI WGS metagenome assembly APMI01 (sample SAMN01084076, study PRJNA167559) | wastewater metagenome | biome: Wastewater | place: Denmark: Ejby Moelle, Odense | collected 2011-11-28
TGGTAGAGCGGGTCGCTGTTAACGATTAGGTCGCTGGTTCGAGCCCAGCTGCCGGAGCCAAGTGAATTTTAAAGTCTCTTCGGAGACTTTTTGTTTATTTTCAATCTGTAAATCTTTAGAATTATGCGGTTCTAACGCAAGAAATTGACGTTCTAGCGTTAGAATAGTTTTCTTTGATCGGGATTAACCAATTAACAGGGGTGAAAGTTAGCTCTTTATACAATAAATCGAGTTTCTGACCGAACATTGTTATCAGTTCTCTACGCTCTGATATCTGACCGCCATTGAATTTATCTTGTGCCTTACGGATGAAGTTAAGTAGTGAGATTGTCTCTTTTGCACCCTTGCTCGGGTTTGACTTCAATCTCTCTAGTTTCGATTTGCCAGACTCTAACTCTTCCAAGAGCAACGTTTTTTGCTCTAGATATTCATTGTCATCGATTAGACCCCTTGTCCGCATTACCAGTAGCTCTTTAAGCTCGCTGTTAATGCGCTCAAGGCTCGATGAGTGAGAGTCTATATCTTTGTAAGCGAAGCGCAGAGTGAGGTTGTTCATAAGTTGTGGGATTGGGCGAAAGCGCAGGGCGCACAATTCAGTTGGGGAACAGCATCAATTTACGGCACGTTCGGCCCGTCATTTCCGGAGCTTTTCAACCGTTCGGCGGTTACCCTAAAGAATACGTTGGTATCAATCGCCATATCAATTGGAATACGGAGCCACCAAATACGGATTTTTCCAGAATTATCGCTCTCTTGGGCGATTTTTTCTAGGCTTTTGCGAAGCAGAACCTATCCTTTTGTTAATATAGGCCTCCTCTTCAATGTCTTGGCCTAGATTATATCTTATACCTAAAGTCTGATGCTGCAGAGCATTAAGCTACTATGTTCATGCAGCATCAGAAAAACTTTGTTATCGGCGCACCTCCCATCACTAGAATGGATGTCTGCCATGTTAGTCGGAGTAAGGCAACCCTCAGTCGTCTACGGGTACAACAAAGTTGTTTGTAGCATAGGTAACATCAGTATAACTCCGAGAACACTCTATAGAGTAACGCGTTTAACCCTAGAGGTTATGGCTCCGATTAGTCCGAGAACAGCCACGACAACTCCGACTATCGTCAGCAGTACGCTATTGGTACCGGTGTCCGCAAGCACTCCGGGGCCAGTTGTTGATGCACCAGCAACGGTGACATACACAGGATCTACAACGATAGCATTCGCAAGGGTGTCTTCATCACCGAACCCACCATCCGTCACAGTATAGGTCACGGTAGTGTAGTTACCATCGGTTCCGAAAGTAGCGTGCGATGTGATATCGGTCAAGGTTGACCCAGCGAGTTTATGAACTCGAAGATGAGATGTATCGTAAGTTGCACCAAGATTTATAACAACAGTTGTTGCATCACCGGCGTATGCACATGACATCGAGAAGTCGGCGCTCGCAAGCAAGGTCTGACCTGTTGGTGCCTTGGAGGCATCGGCGACCTCGTGAGACGTAATATTGTTACACGGGCCCGCCACAGTAAAGGTTACCGAAGAATTATTAGCTCCCGCCACAGTAAAGCTCGATGTCGTAGCACCCCCTCCACCGCCATTGCTTACTGTCACACTGACTGCGCTACTTGTACTAATGTTCCCAGCGGCATCGAATGCTTTTGCAGTTAGACTGTAATTACCATTTGCGACCGATGTAGTATCCCAGCCGTAGGCGTATGGTGACGACAGATCTTCACCGAGCTTTGTTGCACCCTGGTAAAACTCGACTTTTGTGACACCAACTGCATCGCTTGCTGTTGCTGCCATGTTAACCATTCCACTTACCGTACCCGTCGTCGGCGTATCCAGGCTAACGGTTGGTGCAGTGGTATCGTTACGAGTGATGGTGAAGGTATCTGTAAAGCCTCCGGTTTGGCCAACGCCTGCCACAAAGTGACCCGTAATGCTTGTTTCGGTGACATCGAACTTAGAAAAACCACGTGTCTCATCCGCAGAACCCCGTCCCATAGTAGTGGCGAAATATTGATAATCCGGGTCACTTGCATTGATCGCTATCATAAGGCCATCACCGGTATTGTAGTTTCCTCCTGTTGAGCCCGTGATCACTGCAATCGTACCATTTCCAGCCGTATAGGTGTTTGCATTTGCATCAGCGATACAGTTTGCGCTATAGGTATTGAATGTGTAGTTACAGCTAGCACCTCCTATTTGTTTACTGCGCTCATAGTTGTGCTCATGGCCGGACAGAAACAGATCGACCTTCTCATCGATAGCTAGATTAAAGAGAGGAGTAACGGTAGAGTAGTCGGTACCACCATGCGAACCACCGGTATTCATGATCGGCGTGTGATTTATGACGATTACCCACATCCCCGACGCTTTTGCTTCTTGTATGCGAGCCTGCACCCAGTTGTAGTGAGCACTGCCTACGCTATAGTCATAGTTGCCACCAACATATGTATCAATATCAGCCGAGACGGCGATAAATCGAGCGATCGGATTTACAGACGGATAATCATAGTAGTACTCACGTCCGTAATTTGTGGGTGTAGTTCCAGCACTCCCTGTTGTAAGAGGTGATTCCACGACATTCATTGATGCCGGCTTTGGAAGGCATCCGCCACTGATGATGTTATCGATATTATCGCCGTCAACTCCGGCATGTCCTGGCTCTTCATGGTTACCATTGAGGGCAAGGAACGGTATGGAGCCCAGCTTGCTATTGACCATAGAGCACCACTCGGTTGTCGCAGTGCTTATGTTATTGGTTGGGCTATCAAGATAACTCATATCCCCATTTGTCTGAAAGAAGCTAATCCCAGACTGGCCAGCTGCCTCAAAAACCCCCTGAGAATCTGGATGATTACCGTGATCGCCACCGGTACCGAACGAGAAAGCTACAGGGCTTGCTTTTACTAAGAAGCTGCTCATATTCATCACGCTTACCGCAAAAGCGATGACAACACCAAACAAAGCCAGGCGGCTCACAATTAGCCTTGATAAACCAGGACGATACAGTTTCATTTTATTTCTCCGTTTTTTATTTTTCTTTTCTCTATGCTCACCGCACAAATATCTCTGTGTAACCCGAATGATACCAAAACATAATTATTATGTCAATAGCGAAACTGCGGGTACTGTCAACCTCTTAGTACAAAAATTAGTGTTCTATCTAAATATTTATGGAGTGATTCGAATAATTCTGGTGTGGAAAATCTGACACAAAATTCACTCACGTAGTCTGTGGCCGTTTCTGGTGTGATGTGGTGATACATTCTGCAGATTGGGGTTCTCATACAGCCAAACATCCTCTCTTGTTCGCTCGTCTGCCCGAACTCAAAGCATTTATGTGTGTCGACATTATGCTGCCCAGGCCACCGTTTGCAACGATTGCGGTCTTCATAGCAGCAGACAAGGCATCTACGGCATTCTGGACAATATATTCTTGCCGCCATAGAGAACACGGTGTAAGCACATTTTGATCTTGGTTTCGTTCGGTACTTGGTTAAGTTTGTACATATCCATATCATCCTCCTTTGACATGGATCTGTACCGATAGGGTTACATTACCCGAAACTGTCAAACATTTTGTAGCTCTGCTAATGAGTTCGATTTCGCGTACTAGGTAGGCAAATGCCTAAGACTGTAGGCTACCAGGTGCGCCCAATTATGAGAAGACATTGTACTTGTGCTAAAATATAACAATTCAAGGAATAAAAGATTAGGCTTAGATGTTGTGCTAAAAACAATCGTGCTGAGTTTCCCAATTAATCAACTGCCCAAGGGGGTCCGGTTAACGCAAATTATTGTTGCTCTTACGTCGATAGTGACGATCCTTAGTATGATTGCAATTATAGTGGTCAGCATATTAGTGAGTAACCAAAGCTTCCGATCAACATACAGCCTTGACGGGTTAACTAGCGGGCAAATGACACCAGATGCAATAAACCCCGAGACGGTACCCGTTATGCCGTCGATAACACTGACATCTGACAAGCAGGCAGTAGCCATTGGTGAAAAGGTAACCCTCACCTGGAGCGTCTCGGACAATTCGGCACGATGCTCGGCGAGCGATGATTGGTCTGGCGACAAATCGGTACAAGGCAATGAGACCTCTACTAGCCTCGATAAGCCGAAAATATACTTATTCACATTAACCTGCTCTACTGGGAGGGCGACAAGCTTTGCGGTTGTCAGTATAGCCGTGGGAGATGTGGTGCCAGTAGTAAACCCAGAGCCACAGACTCCTGCGCCAACGCAAAATACTGGTTCAGGCAATACGGCAACAAGGCCAAAAGTTTCGCTTACGATTACACCTAATAGTATAAAGGTTGGTAGTGCAGCCACTCTCTCGTGGAGTGTGACAAACAGCCCTACGAGTTGCACAGCCGGAGGCACAGGTGGCTGGACGGGTTCAAAAGCATCCAGCGGGTCACAAAGTACGGGAACGCTGTCAAGTGTTGGCATATTTAGCTATTCACTGACGTGCAGCAACGGTGCTGGTTCGGAAACTGCGACTACTAACATAACTGTTTCGGCAAATGCGCCCGTCGTCAGTCCTCCAGTGGTGAGCCTGTCTATAAGCCCAGCTACCATCCTTTCGGGATCGGCAGCCACTCTCTCGTGGAGTGTGACAAACAGCCCTACGAGTTGCACAGCCGGAGGCACAGGTGGCTGGACGGGTTCAAAAGCATCCAGCGGGTCACAAAGTACGGGAAGTAAGACGACCGGTACTTATACGTACACGCTATCCTGCGCAAACAGTGGCGGTACGGGTACGAAATCGGTCAGCCTGACCGTCAACCCCGCACCAGTGTACTGTGCTGGTAAGACACCCTGTTACGGGAAGAGTGACCTCGCAGCGCACGCTTCAGTGGGTAACTGTTGGGCATGGAATAATGATTGGGTCATAAACATAACAAGCTACTCACCTGTTCACAAAGGCGGTATTATGTCAGGATCATCATCCACACTTGAGAACGCTGGCGCAACCTGCAATCACAGCATCAACTCTATCCTCAAAGGCTCTGCAAGTATACCTGGCTACAAGGATAAACGATCCAACTCTACCTTCTCGCACAAGTCTGATACGATCAATAACACAACATCGAGTGCGCTGATAGGCTATAGGGTTGGGTACTACGATGCATCAAAACCATAGTGATGGGAGGAAAAGATGACCAAGGGCATAGTAAAAAGAATATTCAGGTTTCGTAAACCGACAGCAAACGAAAGATTTGAAAGATTTCGTCATCAACATAGCTTGCTTTTCGCAGCATTTGTTTTAGGCATAACAACGCTAGTGGTGCTCAACACTGTGTTTATTGTTCGAATTATAGTCCATGGAACGCCCTACCAGCCGGTAACTATATACCCCAGTTCGACCACATCTTTACAGATGGCAGATAACGGCTCAGTCCAGGCCCAGGTGCGTAACGTTGCAATGCATGAAACTGATCAAGTATTTCCAATCGATAGTTCACAAAAAATACTGGCCATGGACATAACTATCAAAAATAAAACAAAAAAACGTCAACACTTCATCCCGGTAAATCATCTATATGTACGCAGCGAGGAGGGTACCTACAGTGCGCTTCATATATCTAGTTATGCGACAACGCCCATCCCCGCTCAAGAAATTGACCCAGAAGAGACTCTGAACGGACAGATAACGTTTGTTGTGCCGTCTACGGTCGCGACATCCCTCCTTTACGTCGATACCGGCTGGGATAAGTCGGTGCCATTAGTTATTGATGTCCTCCATTAATATAAGAAATGCTTCCTGACGAATATGCACAATAGTACCCGCAAGCAAGTAACGATCAGCTTTAGGCTTGGTTCCCTGATAGGCTGGGCCATGATTGCTGTCCTGACTCTGATCCCCGTCTTCTTGTGGTGGCGTATTCAAACAGGAAATTTGTGGGGAACGCCAGGACAGACAATGGAAAACATAGGCCTGATCTCGGGCATCGTGGGAACCGTTCTCTACTCACTTAGCCTTGTCTTGATGACCCGTATGAGAATACTCGAGTGGCTTTTTGATGGTCTGAATCATGTGTATATTACGCATCATATCGTAGGTAGCTTTTCTCTAATTTTTACGCTGCTACACCCGCTGGGGCTAGCACTCATGCGCTCAGAAAGTAGCGTGAGAGACGCTGCACTATTTCTCTTGCCTGGCGGTCTTACTCCATGGTCGGCACTTTTCGATACCTCACATGTATTACACGGGGTTGTTCTCGACAAATGGGCGATTTTCATGGGTATATTGGCGCTCTGGTTGATGGTTGGCTTATTGCTTGTTACGATTTTCATAAAGCTTCCCTACAGAATCTGGCTCATCTCACATAAGTTCCTCGGTCTTGTTTTTTTGATGATCGCACTGCATATTTTCTTTATCCAGAGTGACACCTCTGATGATACGTTATTAAAATGGTATCTGCTCGGCGCGGTTGTTGTCGGTTGTATTGCATTTATTTACCGAACCCTTATGGGTCAGATCTTGATCAGGAAATATCATTTTGTGGTCGACAGAGTATCAGACCTTGGGTCGGGTGTTGTTAGATTCTATCTTACCCCAAATGGTCGTGCATTTAACTATATGTCAGGTCAGTTTGTTTTTATCAGATTCCTGCATACCGCAGGTGTTGGCCGGGAGTGGCACCCTTTTTCAATATCATCATCCTCACAGGTAGACTCGGATTTGCAATTGTCAATTAAGTCCTTAGGCGATTACACAAGTAGGCTCTTGCAGGTACAGCCCGGCACAATCGCAGAAGTTGAGGGTGCGTACGGAAAATTCAACTATGCCAACTATGACAACAGGGATCAGGTGTGGATCGCCGGAGGTATAGGAATCACTCCGTTCATTTCGATGATCAAAGATTTGCCTTCGGTCGGGTACAGGGTATATTTGTTCTATTCAGTTAAGACCAGGAGCGAAATAATTGACTGGGAGCTCCTTGCGAGTGAGGTGGCCCTCAGAAGAGATGTCCTTTGTGTTGTGCCCTTTATCGGGGATGAACAAGGGTCATTACTTGACCTTGATTATATAGAGAGAGTTTCAGGAACCATTGTGGGACGAGACGTGTACTTATGCGGTCCTCCTAGCATGATGCGAGCGCTGAAAGTGCAACTTCAAGACAGGGGCGTTCCCCGTACTAGTATACATAGCGAAGAATTTTCAATGTAATATGGAGGATATATGTGGATAAAGAGAACTGTCGGTGTTGTGATAATTGTAACAATGGCTGTTACGGGTCTTATCTTGGTGAAGGGGGTGTTTTTCTCAAAGATTAACAATGTTAATGATAGCTCGGTTGTTGTAACATCGGGAGCACAAGGTACTCCTCCTGTCATCACATTGTCCGTCGAACCACAACAGCAGGTGGTTGGACAGTATAGTGTACTTAATTGGTCTGTTGTTGGAGCGGCACAAAGTTGTAAGGCGGATGGAGACTGGAGCGGCGAGAAAACTTCGACGGGAAGTGCTAGTACTGGACGCCTGAATGATGTAAGGCCGTACACTTTTCATCTTACTTGCGACAGTAAATATGGTCGCGGTGAACAAACCGTTACAGTCAACGTCACTGAGAAATAGGCAATTTTCCATTCAGTGCTACGATGCACTACAGAGCTACACGACAACATAAAGGGAGGAAAGATTGATGAGGCCCTACTAGAACTTATTGTGTTGTTTCGCGCGATATATAAGCACCATGCTCGTGACAATGAGTGCCAGTCCGAAGACTGTCGGCACAATGATGGATAATCCAGTACTGGCTAGGGGGTTTGCTGGCGCACTCAGTACTAGCTCTGCTGCTGTACTATCGCCAAGCACCGCTCCTCCTCGTGTCGTAACTGCTACCTTCACGTCATAAGCGCCAGCAGGAAGTGCTGGGCTCAGCGAACTAAGATCGAGCCTCCAGGTATTGCCGCTGACCGTAAGCTGTGTTGCAACCCCGAGCACGTACGCAACACCATTGACGGTGACTGACAGGCTTTGGCTGTTTTCGGCGTCATAGGTTCCGGTAATAATCGGCTGGCCGCCTGAGGCGCTGAGTGGATTCACCGTTGGGAGGTCGGCATCGCTACGCTGGATAACCAGCTCATTGGTTGTCGGGTCGGTTGACGTGTTACCGGCGGTGTCTGTGAATGAAACAACCACATCGTACGTGCCAGGGTTCAGTGCCGGTGCTATCGTGCCAGCTGGCAGACTCCAGGTGCCGTCGCCGTTGTTGGTAGCGGTGTATGTCGTGCCATCGACAGTCACGGTGACAATCGCCGAAGGATCTGAAACGGTGCCAGAGAGGGCTGGGCTGTTGGTAATACCCGGAGCCACCGGAGCAAGCGAACCGGTTGGAGCAGTTTTGTCTATCGTTAGCTCGTCGGCTGTGCTGTCGGTACCCGTATTGCCCACGCCGTCAGTTGCCGTTATGACGATGTCATAGGGCCCGTCGGCAAGTGCTGGTGCTATCGTACCAGCTGGCAGACTCCAGGTGCCGTCGCCGTTGTTGGTAGCGGTGTATGTCGTACCATTGACAGTTACGGTAACCGTCGCTGATGGGTCTGAGACAGCGCCAGAGAGGGCTGGTGAGCCCGAGTTGCTGAGGAGTGGAGTTATGCTGGCAGTTGGCGCAACAGTATCTTTGAGGGCTGTTTGAGGTCCGGCGTTGCCCGTATTGCCCGCTGCATCTGTTTGGCTGGCTGTCACCGTGAGAGCCGGAGAAGCATCTGGAAGCGAGGACATGTCAAGCGTCAGCAACCAGCTACCGCCGCTACAGGCAGTGGTGTGAGTGATGCCATTTATCACGACCGACACATCCCCATCACCATTTGTGCAGGAACCAGCAAGCGGGTAGGAGGACTGGTTTGCGAGCGTGATGGCAGCAGGTGCGGTAATTGTCACCACGGGTGAGGTGGTATCGATGATGTAGCCAGACTCTGTCCGACTTGCGCCGTTGCTGGCTAGCTCAGTAGATTCGACACTAGCATGACTTACTAGACTACTAAGACTCCAAGACTGTAATCTGTTTATTGCGTTTCCATCTTCGTATGATCTATGCAGCAAAAACTCTTGTAACCACGCGTCTCTATGAGGGAGGGTATGCTTGCTTAGTATTTTATGTAATCGTAGGGCGTTGAGTGGGTGTGATGGTATAGCGCATACGTCCAATATGCAATCCATAACATTATTAAAGTCATATCGTGAGTGTGTGAAAAAATCGTTCATGTATTTTATGACCTGCGTTTCGTCTATGAATTTTAGACCCCCAGTCTTCTTGTCAATTGAATCTACATCACGCCATTTAACTCCACCCAGAAAGGCTGTTTTTACACTGCTGCTGTCACGGTATTTCTTTGGTACCGCCCATACCAACTCTGTTTTATTGCACCTTTCGGGTAGCTGGATAGACAATGCTTCAAGCAGGCCAACATTAAAAAGGTTATTGTCTAGAAATTTACCGTCTTTGAAGAATCTCTCGGCCTTTTCTCTTGTATCAATTTTATTCTCTGTGAGTATAGAACGTACTATTAGGTGGTCACTAAACCGGTTGTAGGTGAATCCATAGTAATAGCCGTTTCGCTTATAATTTTTATTATATTTTGGATACTTCATAACTAGTCCATGGTGCTCCATCAGCGGAATAAGCTTATCGTCGTGTGATATCAGTTTTGTATCATTACGAATAATGCTTAATAGTTCCGTTTTTGTGACATGAGGGTTGCCGCTGTTGCCCATAAGGATGCCCATCTTCTTGATGACATTCTTCCACAGATAGTCTTTAGGTAATTTATCTAGCCCAATCTCTTCCAAAATCTTTTTCGATTGAGTTTCCACATATATCTCAAAAACATGGGTAGCCCCATGACCCCTCGGCGTTTTATCTTTTTTACCAGCATAGGATTCACAGAATATAGATAAGAATAGAGGATTTCTGAACTCTGGATCTACAATTGGTATCTCTGGAAGTTTCATCTTGTGATGCTTGAAGAAGGTATCTATAGCCTCCCACTCCATATCAGCAAATCCGTAGTGCTCAATTGTTGTGTATTGATTGGTATTCTTGATAACACTCTCATATCCATTGCGTACACTGACGACGACAGAGAGATTACTTATAGAAAATAGTTGTTTAAGTGCCGACCAGTCCATTTGATCTGCCTCATTGACAGCATCAATTATTATGCAGACTCTATCCATAGATTTTGTTGTCAATTTTTGTAAGTCATCCAGAAAAGCTTTCTTAGTCCTGCACTGCAGCAACGAAGCCATACACTCTATTGGATCGGTACTAGTAGATGCGGATAGTTCGTGTGCCAGGAATATTAATGTGGGTTTGCCTGTATCTATGCGTGACTTGGCATAGTCGCATAATAAATGTGTTTTTCCAATACCGGCATCGCCACGTAGAATCATGCGTGGTGTATTGAATAACCTCGTTCTTTTGTCGCTTAAGAACTCTTTAATGTCATTTAACGCTTGATACGCTGACCAAGTATTTCCGGTTTCTACCGTAGTTTTTGCATATGGATCTCCTTTTCGCTCTTCATCTTGAAGATCTTTAAGGAATCTATATAGCTCATACATAGCACTGGCCGTATCATCGAGTTTTGTTAGAATGCTTTTCCAACGTATGTTTTGATTTTTATTTTTGTTCTTAATAGCTATTAGACTTGCCACTAGATTATCTATGTCTCTTTTAAGCTTGACTATTTCTGCATTCTTATCTTTGTGGTCGGCGATACGGTATGCGACTTGATGCTTTAATTTATAAGCTAACTTCAGTAGGTCGGTAATATACCGAGAATCACGATTTAAGGCATAGAGACTGCCTAAGATATTATGGATCTGTAGGTTAACTTCAGTGTTGTAGCGTCGACCGGCATTACTGATAGCGGTGTTCAGTCGGCTATTCTGTTTCTGTGAGTCTACCATGTCCTTTAATAAACATCTCCCACAATAACTATACCCCTTACGCAAGGTACACAGAAAGGGTTATTTGAAATTCATAGAAAATCCTCTCTTAATTACTAAATCCATCTCAATAAGTAACGAAAGGTACTGAACAAGCCGTCGTTTTTCTTCATCGGACAGTACCAGTTTTCGTGTCCCATTTGTAGCGTTTACCCCTGATGCAGTGTTCGAGACCTATAGCGGGAGCCAATTTTGTGAAAGAGTGCTGTCAACAAGTACCGAGAAAGGTTTCAACAGATTGAGTTGAAGCCTTTTTTCGTTGATTTGGCAGTTCGCAAGTAGAGCCTTCAAGATTTTGTTCTTTTGGGCAGGTTGCGAACTTTGGAAGATACTACGAGCGTTTTGGGCTAGTTCTAACAGATGTGAAGCGGTCAAAATGAAACTTTTATCGTTGTTGGTATATTCAACGAGCCTATATTCTAATTCTTCCTTTTCTGCTTTGTACCTAGTTACGTATTTGTCATAGTCAGGCGTAGTAATACGTCCGTCCAGGCGGTCTTCGTATAGCGTTTCTAGTCGCTTGTCTATAACGTCAACCTTGTCTTTGGTTTCTTTGATAGCGTTACGGTAATACAACTGTATATTGTCGTGTTCGCCCTTCAAGACGTCCAACACCTGATTGACGATACTTTCGCTAATAGACAATTGTTTCAGCAAGTCATCAACCTGCGGTAAAAGTTCGGCTTCTGGTACTGGCGGTTGGTTACAGTCAATCGTATCTCGTCTTGCTTTTGAGCAACGCATATAAACACGCCCTTTCTTTTCGTAAGATGAGTATGAGCAACCGCAGGTAGCACAACGAACAATGCCACTAAACGTAAAGACTTGGCGTGTCAGGGTCTTGTGGCTGTTATTGTTACGGTCTTCGTTGAGAAACTGAACCTTATCAAACAATCGCTTTTCAATGATTGGTTGATACTTATGTGGGTATTCTTTGCCGTTATACCGCATTACGCCGTAATAGAAGGGGTTCATAAGCATAGTCTGTATCTGACTTTGGGAAACAATACCTTGTCCTTTTGTGTTGGCTCGTAAGCCGTCCTCTTTGAGTTGTTTGGCGATGGTGCGGAACGATTTACCATCAAGACGCATTTCGTAGGCTTTGACAATATACTTGCTACGAACAGGGTCAGGCACAATATCTTTGCTGATAATGTTGCCGTTGGCGTCCGTGATGTTGATATTCTTGTAACCGACTGGTGCTTTGCCAGGAAACTCGCCAATGGCTACCTTCTGTTCCTGACGGCGTTTTACGTTGTCGCTAATAGCCGATGAGTAGTATTCGCCGAAGACCATACCCATACCAAGCCGTGTTTTGTCGCTGGCAGGCGAGTTTTTGTGGTAAATCAGGTTGTCAGATGGAAAGTGTAGTTCAATCTTGCCTTCTTTGACCAAGCCTTTCATTGTTTGAACGATGTCGCTAGAAGCGTCCCTTGTAAAGCGGTCAATCTTATCAAATACCACGATACAGAAGTTCGGGTATTTTTTGATATTATCAACAATCTCACGAAACTTTTGGCGGTCTTCCTTATAGGCGGTTTCGTCAAAAGCGTAGTATTCGCTATTTAGTTTGAGCCTGTTGCTGTAAGCGTCTAGGCGTAGTTTTTGTGCTGGTAGGGCGTCAGTCTGTCGTGGGTCTGATACACGAGCAATGTTGAAGGCTTTGACGCCTTCGTAGTCGGTTACTTCGTTTTTCATAGTGGCTTTTCCTTATCATAGTTGAATTATAGTGCTATTTGATGATATTTGCTAATAATACTTTATAATTTACAGCGTATAGTCGTCAATACTCACAGGTTTCATTTCTGTCAGCGTGGCTTCTATATGTAGTAAAGTTTTGAGCTGGGTCTTGGTCGGTGGCGAGCGTCCGTTACGTTTGTATCGGTAGTATGTGTGCTTGCCAAACAATTCTTCTATGACATTACGGACATAGCGTTCGTCATCGTGGTCTTTGCGTATCATAGCGAGCATTACGGCAAAGGCTGTTTCGGCTGGCTTTGCGTATGGGTATGACTGCTTGTATGAAATAAGATTTTGCTCGGCACTGTCTAGCACGGCAAACGGTGCTTTGGGCAGTTCATCAAATATGTTCTTCCAGTGCCGTAGTAGCACCTTGCGTGATATGTCGGTCTTGAATAGTGTGCGAAAGGTAATGTCAGTGCTATCAACGCCAATAACTTTTAGTTCTTTGCGTAGTTTAGCAACGCCATTTAGTCGTATCTCAAAACGAGCAACGCTGACAGTCTTTTGCTTTTCCAATTCGTCTAGTAGGCTCAATTGCGTATAACCGCCTTTTTCGTAACTGCGTTTTTCGCTGACTTTGTTTTGACGTAAGTCGGCAACTTTGTCATAGAAGGCAATATCAAGAGCGTTAGTGTGTATGTGGTAAACGTGTCCGCCATTCCTGAAGTTGGTGTGCTGAACATCGTAACGGCGTGATATGTCGGCTTTACGCAGTATTTCAGTGATAGTTGAAACTGGTGTGCGGTCATCAAACACGATGTTCTTTGAGTAGTCTATTTTGCCCACTTGGGCGTTAGCCAATAGGTGTGGAAATGCCCATACGCCATAAGTCGTGCGTAGCACTTCCGACAGTTTGGCAATAACAGCGTCAAAGTCAGTGTCCGCTAGTTCCGTGAAGTTGTTGCTGAATAGTAGTTTTGGGGCAGAAAACTCAATCGCTAGTTGATACGACTTGATATGTCTACCTCTTGGTCTTTCGGTGTAGGTAAGGCGTGGTTGGTAAATGCCTAGTTTCTTATAGGTGCTACTTGGGTTGTTGTATGCCACGAAGACACCTTTGGTGGCGTCTACGTTAGTGAATAGTTTGGCTTCCGTTACCCATTTCGGCTGACTGCTATAAGTCAGGAGTATTTTTACCGTGTCTATCATTGCTACTTCCTTCAAACAGTTCGCTACATTTCTTGAATACGGCGTCTTCTATGAGCCTGCTAGTTAGTCGGTTGATTGGGTAGTGATAGCCAACTGACTTATTGCCCACTTGTTTAGTCGGGTATAGTAGGCGATACGAGCCGTCCAGTTTGGTATAAACGGCAATAGAGTTTAGGTAGATACTATCGTCTAAAACTACACTGGCTATGGCTATCAAGCCGTTGTTTGGCTTGACTGGTGTTACATTGACTTCGCTTACGACCATCGCTTGCGTTGCCTTTCTAAATCTTTTTCAATGTCTTTGTTTGTTGCCCACTTACAGGCAACGGCAAGACCGTAGGCTAGGCTGTTAGCCCATCGGCTCAAATGAAAAGTTGCTACTGCTATTGTGTGATAAAACGCTTTCACTACTTTGCTTCCTTTCGTTACTTTTGTTGGTCATATCGGCTTCCAAAAGAGCGTCAAGAAACTTGGCGAGTTGAAATTGCTCGTCTTCGTCTAATACCAATTCAGGCTCGTCAATAACGGCTGTATTTGGCTTTGGCTCTATTTGGTTGTCCATACTTCCAGTATGTGAAAGTAGGTGTCCGCAGACGTCTTACAGAGGTAATTCTACGTATTTGGTATTGAACCAGAGTTTTTTATCAACAAAATCAAATAACTTTTCAACACCTGTCGCTTTTTCAACGGTTTTGTTCAGTGAAGCGACTTTGTTATAGAAAGCCTTCTTGTCGGTAGTACCTAGCAGTTCCATAATGTCGCCTTTTTCAACAGGGCGTCTTACGGGGCGTCCGTCCCAGAATAACTTCTTACATATAATTTCATTGTCGCTGTCGGCAGTTAGTCGTACTTGGGTATTGGCAAACGTAATAACTCGTTTCTTGCGGTCATAGCGAGGCTCAATCAGTTTCATCAAATCGCTATTTTGTTGCTGTTGGCTTTGGACTTCAAGCAGGCGTTCTAATAAAGCGGTCTGTTTGATTTGGTTATCAACCATTGTTGTATCGGGCGTAAAGTCTATCTCATCAAAGTTAGGCTGGTATGTTTCAATTGGCGGTAGTGAGAAGTCTGACATAGACAAGACTGACGCCTTTGGAATATCGGGTATAAGCGAGCGTATGCCAGGTATTGAAATACCTTTGGTCATATTAGCCAGTTGAGCAGATAGCCCCTTTGTGGCTTCTCTAAAACTATCGTTTGCTTGCGTAAGTGATTTTTGTTGTGAAGGGGTCAGCGTAGTTGGGTCTTGCTTGGAAAGTTTTTGCCACTCGCCAACAGACAGCCCCTTACTATATTTCGGGTCATCTAGGTTTAGTGAAACTTCTTTACTACTTTTGTCATCTGCCATTTCGCTACGTCTTTCCCAATACTTCCAAGTATTTGGTACTTATTATATGATATTGGTAGTATGAACGCTAAAAATGACGAACCTGAATACCTGACGCTTGCCCAAGCGAGCAAGTTTCTACAAGTCAGTCAGCCAACGCTTCGTAATTGGGACAGAAACGGTACATTGAAGGCGTTCCGTCTTGGAACACGCAAGGCTATGCGATACAAAAAAGCCGACTTAATAAAGTTTATTGAAAAATCAAACTAACCAACAACTATAAACCAGTAAAGAAGTCCGCAACGCTAACATCTAACTGCTTTGCCAATACGAACAAGGTAGAGAGTTTTGGGCTTCTACGACCCTGCTCAATATAGCCAATTGAAACTCTGTCCAAATCGGACAAATACGCAAGTTTTTCTTGCGAGTAACCTTTGGCTTCACGAAGTTCCTGTATCTTACGACCAAGTTTTACAGTGAAGGCGTCAAATGCTTTATTAGCGTATGCCATCATAGTTATTTTCGCTGTCAAAGATGTCAAACACTACTAACAGAGAGTTAGCAAAACAAGTGATAATTTGTTATATTTGATAACAGATGGTTTGCTAACGAAGTGTTAGCACATATAAGGAAGTAGCGACAAATGGCACAAAAAGGCAGATATACCGAATTACCGAATAAAATTGGCTTATACAGCACTAGCAGGGGCAGTTTCATAAAGAACGATAATGACGTTGTATTGTCTTTTCCGTTCAAGGACACCGTGCTGGAAGCAGGTATGAGTAAAGAAGATGTGGGGCGTGATGAACGCTTTTTACATCAAGAGTTAGACACCAAAGATATAGACACGCTTGAAGAACCAAAGGTGCTGACTGACTTCCGCTATGTTGATAAGGACGGCGAAAGACCGCTAACTGCGAGTAGCGATGTTTCGTTCTTTGACGATGACGGCAACCTGACGCAAAACCTGCTTATCAAGGGCAATAACCTTTTGGCACTCTATACTCTGCGTGAGAAGTTGGCTGGCAAAGTGAAGTTCATTTACATTGACCCGCCTTACAACACACGCACAGACGCCAATACGTTTGCCTACAACAATAACTTCAATCACAGTTCGTGGCTTACTTTTATGCGTAACAGGCTGGAAGTTGCCAAAGAACTACTTACCGAAGACGGTATGATTTTTATAGACATTGACCACTACGAACTATTTTATCTGGGCGTTTTGGCTGATGAGATTTTTGGCTTTGAGAATAGAATTGGTGTTTTGGCGGTAGTAAACAATCTTGGCGGACGTTTCAACAAGTTCTTTTCACAGGCACACGAAAATAAGATTGTGTATGCCAAAAATGCTGAAAAGGCAGAGATAAAAGAGTTGGTACTTGATAATTCAGACCGCTTCCAACTTGAAGACGAACTAGGTAGATACAAAAGACGTGCCTTACAGCGTAGTGGCGATGGTTCTTTGCGTGAAGACCGACCCACGATGTTTTACCCTATTTTCTACAACCCAGACACGCAGGACATTACAACAAGTAAGCCGTCATCTGATGGCTACGTAGAGATACTGCCTATTGACACCAACGGTGTTGAAAGACGATGGCGTTGGGGTAAGGCTATGGTTGAAGAAAAGTGGCAAACAGAGATAGAAGCACGAAAGGTTGATAGCGAATATAGACTATTTACCAAAGACCGTATGAAAGGCGAAAAGCCTAAAACGGTTTGGTTCAAGCCTGAATACTCTGGTGCGTCTGGCACAGGAAGTCTGAAAGACTTGCTTGGCGAAAAGGCTTTTAGTTACCCGAAGGCAGTAGCGTTAGTAAAAGACAGCATACAAATCAGCACAGAGCCTAATGACATCGTGCTGGACTTCTTTGGTGGTTCAGGCACTACCGCACAGGCTGTAATGGCTCAAAATGCCGAAGATGGGGGTAGCCGTAAGTTTATCTTGATTGAGCAAATGAACTACGTAAACAATGTTACTTTCAAGCGTTTAGAGAACGCCATAAAGAAGTATTACGGCGACACTTCGTTTGTGTATTTTGAGTTGAAGAAATACAACCAAGAATACCTTGACGCCATTATGGAAGCCACGAGCATAAAGGAACTGGAAGACTTGTATGTTGATATGCGTAACAACGCCTTCTTGAAGTTTTGGTTTGACCGTGCCGAGTTTGAGAAAGACGAAAACTTCCGAAACAAAGATTTAGATGGTCGCAAGCAGGCACTTGCCGACATACTGGACGAAAACCAACTATACCTAAACTACGCCGATATGAACGACACACGGCATACAGTGTCAGCAGACGAAAAGGCACTAACGGACAAGTTCTATGGCGAAAACGAAAACTAAAATAAATGCTACGCTCAATGACTTTCTGTTCAACCAGATAGAAAACGACCCTGCCTATATAGCGTGGCAAGCCGATTACACTATTCCCGAATACGTTACCGACAATTTGAGCAAGACCCTGCGTGAATACCAAGTAGTAGCCTTGAAGCACTTTATTTGGCTATACGAAACCGACAGAGCCAACGCCAAACACTTGTTGTTCAATATGGCGACTGGCACAGGAAAAACGCTTGTAATGGCGTCTGTGGTGCTTTATCTTTACGCACAAGGCTACCGCAACTTCTTGTTTCTAGTTCATCAAATACAAATCAAAGACCAAGCACTAAAAAACTTTACCGACTATAAGTTTGAGAAGTATTTGTTCAATCCAAAAGGCGTTCGTGTAAATGGGCGTAACGTAGCCGTAAAAGAAACAAAAAGCATAGCGGACGCTGACCGCAACGCTATCAACTTTATGTTTTTCAGCACCTCGCTACTTTATAACCGTCTGCTTGAAGACCGTGAAAACGGACTGACAGCCCAAGACTTTGTAGATAATAATGTAGTTGTTATTGCTGATGAGGCACACAGGCTGAACGTAGATACACGAAGCAAAAAGAAGGCTGATGTTGAAGAAGTGCGAAACTGGGAAACTGCCGTATTATCGGCGGTCAAGGCTCGTGAAGAAAACCTGTTACTTGAATACACGGCAACGGTTGATTTAGCCAATCAAGCCATACACGAAAAGTATAAAGATAAACTTGTTCATCGTTACGACTTTTTACAATTCAACCGTGATGGGTATAGCAAAGATGTGAAGTTCCTATACAACAAGGAAGTTCATACCGAAGACCAAAAGCGTCTGCTGATAATAAACGCTGTTGCTTTGAGTGAATACCGTAGACTTTTAGCCGAGCGTGAAATGGGCGTAGATATGAAACCGATTGTGCTGGTAAAGTCCGTAAAGATTGCCCAGAGCGAAGAAGACCGTGCGTTCTTTGATACGGTAGTTTCTAGTCTACGACCAGATGACTTGAAACGCTTACAGGAACTTGGCAAAGAAAATCACAATCACGAACACGAGATATTGAAGGATATGTTTGATTGGCTTCGTGAGCCTAAAAACGGTATGGTTTCGCAAGGCGACTGGGAAGGTTTGAACAAGTTCGTCAGTGAAATACGAGCCAGTTTTGCCCACGATAATACGCTGATATACAACAGCCAGAAGAAAGAAAAAGCCGAACTGTTGCCGTTACTGGACAGCCCACGTAATACTATTCGTGCCATATTTAGCGTCAATGCCTTGAACGAAGGCTGGGACGTATTGAGCCTTTACGACATAATCCACTTTGATATTAGCGAAGCCAAAAAGGTGTCGCTACAAGATATTCAGTTGATTGGTCGTGGGGCTAGGTATTTTCCGTATGAACTGCCACGCTCGTATAAACCTGACGCCGATGACGGTAGGCTCGCACTGGACTTTACGCAACGCAATTTAGAGTTTGATAAAGACCGCCGAAAGTTTGATAACGCACCTTTTGAGCGTGGGCGTGTGCTAGAAACCTTTGTGTATCACTTTGTAAAGACTGGTATGTTTCTAGAAAACTTACAGCGTGATTTGCTTGGCGAAGGCATTATAAACGAAGGTGTTGAGCGAAAGACCATTACGCTCAAACAGAAGTTTCTTGAAAGCGAAACCTACAAGAAAGGCTTTGTGCTGGTCAATCATACAGTCAAGCGAACCAAAACAACCGATGATGAAATAGACACTACTTTCAACCGCACTATAAAGGCAGGCTTGTATAATCTGCGAGCAAGGGGCTTGTCTGACTACGAGCAAAACCAACAAATTGCGAGCCAGAAAACAAAAGTTATTCGCATTACCGATGAGTTTTTTGCTGAGCCTATTATTCGCAAAGCGTTAGTTTCAGCCGAAGCAAACTTTTTCCGCTACAACAACTTGGTTCAGCATATACCTGACTTGAAGACGGTTGATGAGCTGATTGAGAAGTATCTGCCTAAATACGAGATTACCTACACTTACGAAGACGGCAAAGACATTGGCTTACTGAACGCACAGGAAAAACTACAATTGCTTGTTGGTGCGATATTGCCAGAAGTTCGTAGACGTATAGACATTTTTATGCCAAGAGAAGCAGGCAGTAACAAGTTTCGCCCAGTGTCGTTATCGCAGGTGTTCGGTAGGGAAAAGAACATATACCTTATGTCATTTCCGTCCATTGACCCTGCTACTGGCGAGAAGGTGTTTATTAGCACTGACGAGCGAGCCAAAGCCCAAAGCGACCACGACAATCCTGACTTACAGTTCAACGTAGAAGGTGCTGACTGGTATGCGTATAGCGAAAACTACGGTACGAGCGAAGAAAAACGCTTTGTGAAATATCTTGCGAGCCAGATTGAAGACTTACACACCAAATACAAAGGTTCGGAAATATACCTTATTCGTAACGAACTAGACTACTGGCTATATAGCCTAAAAGATGGTCGCAGGTTTAGCCCAGACTATATGCTTATTATCAACGATGTGGTCAATCAACAGTTGTATTATCAAGTCATTATTGAGCCAAAGGGCGGACATATACTTGAACAAGACGCTTGGAAAGAAGAAGCCTTGATAAGCCTAAACGATGACAGTGAAGTTGTGTTTGATACCAACGAAAACGATAAGCAGGCATACAAAGACTATCTGGCTGAAATGAGTAAGCACGGCTACAAAGAAATAAAGCCAATCGGTATAAAGTTCTATAACACTGACCCACGCCCTGAAAGCGAGTTTGCCCTAGATTTTGAGAGTAAGTTGCTTGCCTAAAAAACGCTTGGCAAAATGACCCCCAAAAAATCGGCATTTCATATAGCGGAGTGTCAAACGGCGAAACAAAGGGCGACTACCCCCCTATCGGCGGGGCGTATAATAGAGATATAAAGTATTTATAGAAAAGGACGTAATGACAAAAGTTCCGACAGTTACCCTATATAACGGTGTCCAAATGCCCGCTCTTGGCTTTGGTGTTTTTCAGATGACTAACGAAGAAGCCGAACAGAGCGTCTATGACGCATTACAGGCTGGGTATCGCCTTATAGACACCGCACAGTCGTATCAAAATGAAGAAGCCGTTGGTCGTGGTATCAAGCGTAGTGGTGTGCCACGAGAAGATATTTTTCTGACAACTAAATTGTGGCTCGCTGACGCTACCTACGAAAAGACAAAAGAGGCTTTTCAACGTTCACTAGATAAACTTGGCGTAGAATACGTTGATTTATATCTGATACACCAACCATATAATGACGTATTCGGTGCGTGGCGAGCGATGGAAGAATTGTATGAGGCAGGTAAAGTAAAAGCCATCGGCGTGTCTAACTTTACTAGTGTGAAGGTGGTTGATTTTGTGCTGAACAATAAAATCAAGCCAATGGTCAATCAGATTGAAACACACCCCTTCAATCAGCAAGCAGAAGCACGTAAGATTTTGGACGAATATGGCATTATTCACGAAGGCTGGGCACCTTTTGCGGAAGGCAGGCAAGACTTATTCACTAACGAAACGCTGGCTCGTATCGCAAAGGCACACGGCAAGTCTGTCGGGCAGGTTGTGTTACGTTGGAATATACAGCGTGGTGTGGTAGCCATACCAAAATCAACGCATAAAGAGCGTATAGTTGAAAACTTCAATGTGTTTGACTTTGAGTTGTCAGACGAAGATATGACCGCTATTGCTGGGCTGGACGAAAACAAGGGTCTGTTCGTCAATCACGATGACCCAGAGTTTGTAAAAGCACTGTATGCACGAGAGATAAAGTAGCCAATTATGAAATACGTTACCTTGCTCATACTTGTGATAGTGTCTTTTGCCACTTCAAGACTAGTCCTATGGCTTGCCAATCCCAATGACCCAGAAGGTACTAACCTGCTTGTAACTACTGTCGTGGCGATAGTTGTGTTCGTGCCGTTATTGTTTGTGTATCTACGTATTTCCAAGCGACATAACGCCAATAAGTAACCTTTTCCAACCTTATATCACTTCTGTCGGTACGCCTGTATAGAAGGGCAATAAGTCTTCCAGATACTCTTTGTTGTTGGCATATGCGTAGTCTTTAGACCAACGCACAAGTAGTAAGTTACTCTGAATTATCATTTCATCATTTGTTATAGCGTGGCGTTTCTGCTTTTTACCAGACTTTAGAGGGTCTATAAGTTCAATAAGTATTTCAGGTGTCAGGGCAAGGTAGTGTCGTCTTTGGGCGATGTGGTTGCTGTACATTTTTTCAACCATTGTCTTACCAGTGTTATTGAAAACTTCAATCACTGGCGTGTCCGTAGTTACGAACTTTTTTGAGCCTTTGGCTAGATAGAACCGCCAGTTTTTTATAAGAAACCATCTGTAAAACTCTTCGCAGTGGGCAATCAGGTTTAGGTGGTTGACGTTATTATCAAAAGTCAGTTCGTATTCGCCACTTACAAATGTTTTTCTGGCGTCTTCAATTTGTTCATCGGTTACTTGATGTCCTTCTTCTTCCATAGCCTTTTTAGCACCTTCGGTAAAGTTCGGGTGCGAAGCCATCATTGTAGTCATTTGTTTCATACCGTCAGCCATAGTCTTATTCACTTGGTTTCGCATATGCGGGCTTCTAATCCACAAGGACGCCATAAACCACGCAAGAGTATCTAACTGTTGGTCTGTCAGTGGTCTATAATTCCATATTGCGTCAATGATGTTGTCGTATTCTTTGGCAAACTTATCTTCAATCTCGCCGAAAAACTGCTCAAACACTTGGCTTGTTTCGTCTTCTTTTCCAGTTTCAACGGCGTAGTAAAAGTCGGCATAACAGACACCGCTATAAGGTCGTGGTTTTATGAGTTTGCCTTTTTGAATATCTAAAGTCTGTAACATATTATCAACCGCAAACCGCTTGAAGTAAAAGCGTGGTGCGAAGTGTTGTTTCTTTGTTATCTGCTTTGTCATATTGCTATTTTACAGCCGTATCAACACAGGTTGAAGCCAACAATCTTTCCTAACAACCTGACCACTGTTAGACTTGCTGAATTGTTGGGCTAAACGGAAAACATACGATTTTTTGTTAGCCACGATAATTTAGGTAGGTAGTGCGTTTACGGGCTTCCGAAAATATCAGGGTCAAGGCATAGGGGGGCTATGCCACGCCTAGCAACAAGCCTTTTATATTACGAACTTCGCTGTCGGCATAGCCCATACTTGCCGTTCGCAGTTCGTTTGCCAGTGCGAGCCAAGCCGTAAAAGACAAAGTGAGAACTGTAATAAGATTCTGACTTTTTCATACCCCAGACTAGAATTGAAACCGTTTACACCAAATCAAAGTCAAGTATTAACGCATTGTGATCAGAAATGATCGTTTCATCCATCATAAAGCTGTTTACTTTGATATCACTACTAGCAAAAATATAGTCGCACACCTCATTTTTGTATGTTAGTTTTGAGCGAGTAGTTTTGAGCGAATGCTTCACTGAAAGATTATCTAGACACGAATCAATAAGTTTTATTGATTCGCTTTCGGGCGCAAGGTTGAAGTCGCCACAGAGTATCACCGAACCGTCAAGGCCTTTTATGTAATCGCATAACTGCTTAACCTGACGCATCGTTTCTTCGTCGCCCAGCTTATGTGAGTCAATATGGTGCCCATGGTGATTTAAGATATTCAGCTTTTTGCCGCCTATTACTACCTGAACATGTTGGAAGGCGCGAATGTTGTAATCGTCCTCGTCAAAATTAAAATCGTTTTTATACTCACCCCTAGTAAATACCGTGCTCGTCTGCATAAAAGGGATATTGGAATAAATTGCGTTTCCAAATGCCAGTTCTTTATCGCCTAATTTGCTTGAAATTAGTTTCGAGAAAAATTGCTCATGTAAGCCCAGGCTCTTTCCTACTTTTTGGTAGGAAGTGATTAGTCCTAACGACTGTCCATCGTAGTCAACTGCTTCCTGCATACAGGCAAAGTCTACGCCCGAATTTTCTAGATGTTTTAGCAGAACACGCTCTAGACGTCCCTGCCACATATTGAGTGACATTATCTTCATACAAGTATTTTAGCATTAACCTGCTTGCTGACTGAGCTGCAATCTTCTTTTACCTCAGTTATAGCTTTCTCTATCGTTGTGGGCCAAGCAAAGAAGCAATTAATAACACCTAATAGGGATTAACCCTATATTCTATATCCCATTTTGGATTTGATAAACAGTTATCGTCTATATGCTGGTGGGACTTTTCCCAATTCTTGGTATGATAGATTTATGATCTTGGCTTTATGTGCGAGTGCGAGTTTCTATAACGAAGTAATTGCGTTTTGCCCCAAGCTGGAGGCGATGGGGTTTACGGTCGTACTACCAAAAACAGCCGCAACAATGCGAGCAGAGGGCAGAGAAAACGACGAAGCGACCACTGATTGGCAGGCGTCACCCCAAGGTTACCATGGTAAGGCAGTGCTGATACGCGAGCACTTCGAAGAAATAGCAAAAAGTGATGCAATTCTCGTCATGAATTACGAAAAGCATGGCAGTAGTAACTACATAGGCCCAAATGTGCTGATGGAAATGTCGGTTGCCTTTTTCCTACATAAACCCATTTATATTCTCAATGGCATACCGGATGAGTCTCCGCTGCTTGATGAGATTTTGGGACTCGAACCGATCGTACTGAACGGCGATATACATAAGATTGATGGCTAAAGGCATATCATTTTAGAGAATATCGATATGTCCTCAACACTCATCATCATTCGCGGAAATTCGGGTAGCGGGAAAACGACCGTTGCCAAAGAACTGCGTAGCAGAATTGGTGACAGTCTAAGTGACAATACCCTGCTCGTCCAGCAAGATGTGCTGCGACGTGACATGCTGCGAGAGCGCGATATGCTAGAGAAACGCTCGGTGATTGAGTTAATAGAACTGGTGGTGGAGTTTGGCCGTCAGCAACGGCGTACTGTGATACTCGAAGGCATACTTGCTACAAAAAAGTATGGTCCAATGCTTCGCCGCCTAGCAAATAGGTTTGACGAAGTGTACGTCTATTACTTTGATATACCATTTGAGGAGACGCTATGTAGGCACGCCACTAAACCAAATGCCCACGAATTTGGAGAAAAAGAAATGCGCGAGTGGTGGAACGAAAAAGATTATTTGGGTGTGCCGGGCGAAAAGGTGCTCAGCAAAGACATGAGCATTGAACATATTGTCAACGTGATGTTACAAGAAGTTAAATCTTTTACAGATTGAGGATTATCACATTGCTCGTTGGCTATGTCGACCATACGATGAACGATTAGCAATAGCACAATAGTGGGGCTGAAAGTACTGCGAAAAATAAATATTGACATTCCGTGCACTTAGTAATAGAATGTTAATAAGTGGAGAAAGATGATAATGATAAGTAAGTCAGTCAAAGAACAAACAATATTGGTTGCCGTTGACACGCTGTTGTTTTCAGTTGCCACGACGCCGTCTACAGAACTACGTCGATCACCGACAAAGGACATCAGTATCCTGTTGGTCAAAAGGGACAAGGCCCCATTTGCAGGTAGCTGGAGTCTGCCGGGTGGTTTTGTGCGCAATAACGAAACACTGCGTGACGCGACAGACAGGGTGTTGGAGCGAGAAACGGGTCTTCACAATATTTATAGCGAACAGATACATACATTTAGCAGCGTTGACCGCGACCCGCGAGGTAGAGTAATTAGCACGGTGTTTATGTCGCTTGTTGACAAAACGATGGGCAACGAGTCACTGAGTGACGGTGCATTGTGGATGAAGCTTGCTGTGAAGCAACGCAAGAATAGTATCCATGTTAGCTTAACAGATGGTACGATGACCGTGGCATTTTCAGCCAAGCAACTGAAGCTACATCCTACATCGTCGCTGTATGGTTATGAGATTGTTCAAAATAATGGCGTTGCCTTTGACCATTGCCAGATGATTTTGTTTGGGCTGCAATTGTTGCGCCAAAAAACCGTGTCTTCTGACATTGTATTTAACATGATGCCGCAGCAGTTTACGCTTGGAGAGCTTCAGCAGGTCTATGAAGCAATCCTGGGTCGTGAAGTCTGGACACCCGCATTTCGCCGGACGATTGCCAAGAAAGTTCAAAAAACAGGTAACACGGTGCGTACGGGCGGACATAGACCATCGGAACTATATACATATCACAGAAGAGAGGAGAAACTATCATGACAGCGACCCCACTAACCAATGGCTTGCAAAAAGCGATAGAGCGCATACAGCGGTACGATGCTGTGTATGCACGGGTGTTGGATACGGCTCCTACTGAAGGCGGTGATACGGTATACCGAATTACAGACCGCCAGCTATTTGAGTCGGTTATTGGCACGTTTGTCACCGCACTAAATCAACAGCTTGCTGAGGGTGACTTGATGAATATATATGATGTCGCATTACATATTCCGACAAAGGCGTTGATCATTGCCAATAAGGGCGCGACACTATTTTCGTTGACATCGAAAGAAATCCCGAATATCACTCGCCATGTAGGATCGTGTGTGTATATGCCTGGCGTCGGTATGGAATATGCAAACGCTGGGATTGTTGGTAACGTGTACGACGATCAATTTGTACTCCGCGCTGAATCGGCATGTACTCCTTCTTTCCTGTTCGGCTCACAGCGGTGCAACTGTCATCATCAATGGCAGAATGTTCGTGAATTAGCGGCCTCGTTTAACACGGTTACACCACCAGATACAGTAGCGGGTGATGAGTTTGAGCGTTGGGTGCAGGATCAGTTTGTGGTTCGTGACGGTAAGCACACTTGCCAACAGCCGGGTCGGGTTGGGTTTGTAATGCTACATGTTGATTCTCAGAACGGTATGGGAAGCGGGTATACGGAAGGTGAGTTTGTGATTGACCTTGCGGAGCGCGCCTCTATGCGTCACCGAGGTGAATATACGTCTGAACAAACCTATCGTACAAGTATGTACGGAGGGTTTACGACGATCGGCATTAACGGTGACCCGCGGGGCGAAAACGATGGTGTAGGCTATAAAATTACACCAGTTATTCTTGACTACTTAGCAGTTAATAAAAGTGTCATCATGCTCACTAACAACCCGCTTAAGATTGCGCAAATGGAACGATTCGGATATGACGTTACTAGGGTTAAAAGCATCGGAGCGGTAAACGTTGCTGGTGCGGTTGAGGCGCATGAGCGTGGCATGGAGTTTCATCACCTAGACATCAATGGTGAGCTTATGACATTTGCGGAAGACTACAGGCGTGTGCGAGAAGAAATAGCGCGAGTAATTTCAGGGAAGGAAAATGAGACATGCAAGTAAAGATTTGTGGCATCAGCAACGAAGTCGACGCCTTGAGTGCAGTTGGGCTTGGCGCAGACGCGATTGGTTTTGTCATGGGCGGGAGGGTATTGCCCGTTGAAGTAGAGCCCTATGCCCAACATGTCCGCCAAATCATCAAAAAGTTCCCGGAGGGTGTCGATAGTTTTTTGGTGACACACCTTACGGAAGCAGATGATATTTTAAGCTTGGCCAACTACATACAGTCGAGTGGCATTCAAGTGTCGGAAGATATTGATGAGAATGAAATGGCAGCGGTACGTAAGGGCACAGAACGTAAGATCATAAAGACAATTGTTACAAGTGACCCAGAAGCGACGCGCAAACTCACAATCTACGAGCCCTATTGCGATTTCTTCCTACTTGACTCGCGCGTGGCGGGGTATACAGGAGGTACTGGCGGTGAGAACGACTGGCGGGCGTGTGCGGAGCTTATAAAACGCACAAGTAAGCCTGTGTTTATTGCCGGCGGTCTGCGCCCAGACAATGTCGAGGCTGCAATGGTACTGACAAAGCCGTATGGAACCGATGTTTCAACAGGAGTGAGCTGCTACAGTGATTCATATTTAAGAAAAGACCGTAAAGATCTGTCTAAAATCGCAGAGTTTATAAGAATATCAAAGGCGTTTGATGAGCAGTAATCCTTATGACCAGCCAATTGATACTCTGCGCGGTTTCACGCACCCTGCGTTCAGACGCCGGTTCCACTACATGAATGATAGTGAAGCCATAGTGCTCGCAAGGCGGGTGCTCAAAAAAATCATTGAAAGTGGCCACAAAAGAGTAATCGTCATTGAAAGTGGCACCGCACCACTCATTTACATACTGCGTCGTTTGCAGGAGTTTGAAAAGAGTGGTGTTACAATTCACCAGATTAAGATTCCGCGCGATACTGAGTTTAGCCTGCTGGAGTGGTTTTACGCGTATCTGTCACCAGAAGAACTCGACGAAACTGTTATATATAAAAGCGGTAACATGACACGGCGCGAAGCGTTAAAAGCAGAATGCGCAAAACCAATATTGCAAAATGTCGTTCTAAGTTCGCCAGAAAATCCGTCGGTATATGACAGCATTGCTGACCATGCAATCTATAATGATGTTGCCGTGCAGGCTCTGCGCACAATTGTTTCAGGTACTCAGCTTGCATCAGTATTCTGTGAACCGTTTTTACTGTTTGACGAATATATTAACTCCGGAACAGTACTGCGAACGTTTAATACGATGACCAGGCTGTTTACCGCGACGCCGCAGTATAGCGTTTCGGCCTATTGTATATTTGTAGATAACTCTGATAAGTATGAGAAGATTGCTTTTGCGCTCTACGATAAACGAACTGAGCTAGAGTGCTACGCAGCGGGCGCGTATCCCTATGAAAACCGCATAGATATAATCGGCTACTACTACTTCGTGACAAAACATAACTTTAGAAGGGTACGTATACGCGATGTGAGGATGCACCGCCAGAGCACCGCGCCATTTTATGAAAGGCTGTCCGTAGCGATTCAGCAGTCAAACGCTTTAACAATGTTGCAATCCGCATTACATGAAGTACAGGTACGCGACTATGTGAGCAATCATGATATTGCGCGGTATCTTATGAAGAAGTTAGAGTATGCCAGTGGTGGGCAAACAGAGACGTGGGACCTGCTTGATCAAATGTTCGAGCTACATGCACCCGCTTGGTCTCCCATGCCAGTAGCAAATCACTTAGACTATTGGAATGGATTTGCACTGATTGATAGTAAAATAATCCCGCTTACTAGACAACTATTACCGCTCTACAAACAGTATCGCAGTGGTATTGTTGCCGATATTATAGAACGTCTCGAGTCGAATCGAGCGTCTTGGGAAGAGCGGATAGCGACACTATTAGAAAAGGAGAAGGTATGAAGTTAATTGATATCTCAATGGATTTAAATGAGCAAACCGTAGTGTGGGTCGAGGATCAGCAGCCAAAGCTCATACCAGTTGCTCGACAACCAGAGGCTCCCGTTAACTTCACGTGGCTTGACTTTGGTTCGCATGCCGGCACTCATGTTGATGCACCGTATTACTTGTTCACTGATAAGTGGAAGTCTGATGAAATACCCCTCGACATCTTAATGGGCGAATGCCAGGTAGTTGATGTCACAGGCGTGAGCGATTACATTGAAATATCAGATCTTAAGAAACATGACATTACCAGTAAGCGCATTCTACTTAAAACAAAGAATTCTTACGACACTATGAAGTCGTACAATCCAAACCATGTTGCTTTGAGTGAGGCGGCAGCATGTTATTTACGTGATCTAGGTATCACACTAATAGGGTTTGATTATCAGAGCTTCGAACGCGATGGTGCAAATGTGATTCATCGAATATATATGGAACGGGACATCATTTCGCTCGATAACCTGCGGCTGGCTGACGCTCCGGCTGGCCACTATACGTTAGTGTGTTTGCCGATTAAGGTGACGGGCATTGATGGTGCACCAGCACGCGCTATTTTGCTGGAGGGAGCAACGTTATGAACTACAGGTCCTTGGTGAGATGTTACCCAGATTTTCCAAAGGAAGGGGTGCTATTCTGGGATTTTAGCTATTTGCTGAAAGACGTTCATGCCAGGAATACTGCCATCCAAGAAATAAAAGAGTTTTTGCGTGATAAGAAAATTGATGCAATCGCCGCTATTGAATCAAAGGGTTTCACTTTGGGTGCCATATTAGCCCACGAGCTACAGGTCCCGATGGTCCTTATTCGAAAGCCCAATCTGGTACCTGGCGAGGTTTACAGCCAAGAATTTGTCAAGGAATATGGTACGGGCGAATATGTGATTAAGGCCGATGCAGTGTTGCCAAAGGAGCGGATAGTGGTGGTATATGACATTATGGCGGGTAGCGGAGCGAGTAAGGCGGCTATTTCACTTATCGAAAAGAGTGGTGGTGTTGTGGCTGGCCTCGCATATGTCACTGAGCTCGAATATCTTGGCGGTCGCGAAGAGCTTGCAGGCTACGACATACTGTCACTGGTAAGGATAAGAAAAAAGTATGATACGGTTGATTAGCTTTGACTTGCAGGGCGTGGTATCTGACGCAACGTTTTCGGATACATTTTGGTTGGAAGAGCTACCAAAACTATATGCGAAAAGGCACAATGTTGATGTTGCGGTAGCAAAACGATCGCTGGGAGATATGTTCAAAGCGATGGGCAAGTACGACCTACGCTACTACGATGACGCATATTGGGGGGCCGAGCTAGGATTTTCAACAGCCGATATCATAACGCATATAGTGCCGCAGCCTCGCGTAGAGAAACTGCTTATTGAATATATTGCAGGCCTTTCACTGCCGGTTGTGCTACTTTCGACAACGACGAACCGGTTCATAGATTACGAGCTTGGGCTGAACAAGCAGTACTTTAATAAAATATATTCCTGCGTTGACGATTTTTCGACTGGAGGGAAAACCGCCGATGTCTTTGGCGCGATCGCTAGGGAGTGGGGCGTAAAACCAAATGAGATTGTTCATATAGGTGACAACCAGGAAATGGATATTGATAACGCATTGAAAGCGGGCGTACGGGCAATTTTATATACTGGTAACCCCGGTGCAGTAGTTGCACAAATCAATCACTTGCTAGATGGCGTGGACGAGGGACGGTGAAGACTCTTGTGATGGGTTGTGATGCCTCTGGCAAGTCGACGCTTGTTCGGGCTATCTACGAAAAGTATGGCGATTATACTGTAGAATCAAGCACTGCGGTTGAGGCACTTGCCTTTAAGCAAGCAAATACGGGCAGAGTCATCGACGCGCCATTTATTAACGATCGCGAAGCGTTCTACTTGTCGCTAGAGCGCGCTGAGCAACAAGCGCAAGCCTCTATCAAAGGTAACCTTATCACCACAAATTCGCTGCTTATTACGTTATTGTCTCACGGTGCTATGCGTCAATGTATTGGCGAACCCTACACAGCTACTCATACGATCGTCGATCAGTGGCTAAACGATGAAACAAAGAACGGTGTGGTGCCTGACATTATTGTTCATGTGTTTGCCGCTGATGCGATAATTGGACAGCGCATACGTGAACGCCAGCGTTCCGGTGTTGTGGGTGAAGAGTTTTGGGGATTTAATTCGCCATTCTTTCTCTCGCACTATCAACGCAAACTCGGCAAAGCTGCGGACATATTGGCGCTAAGGGGACTTAATGTGCTATCTGTAGACACCGGCCATTGCAAGGCAGATTTTACGTTTAGACAATACGCTAAATTTCGCGATATGTGCTAACGCATACTATGATATTACAGAATCTATACTCTAAGTCTGGAGCAATAGAATACGGGTAGCCAATTGTATCGCGAAAAGCATATGCAAGGCGTATGTTCGCCGCGCTCCAGCCATGGTTGCATAGTCGGTGCAACAAATAGTTTATGCTATTATTAGATCATGACGAACATCTCACATGCATCAAAACAGTCACTTCGAAAACTAAATATTGCGGCAGCGGCGTTTCATCTGGCGCTGGCGCTGTTTGTGCTGTATTATTCAAACTCATTTTCGTTGCCTGTGACAGCGACGTACTTAGCGGGACCCCCGGGGTCGGTGTTTACAGACCCAATCACGTTGTTTAATGTGCGGGTAGGTTACGCCGTGGCGCTGTTCCTAGGATTGTCGGCGCTTTTCCACGTGCTGGTCGCGTCGAAAGTGTTTTTCCAGCGCTATATCAAAGGTCTTGGTAACACGATCAACGTGTTTCGTTGGGTCGAATATTCGATCAGCTCGACACTGATGATTTTGCTTATCGCGCAGATTACGGGGATTAGTGATTATGGCGCGCTTCTCGGCATAGCTGGGGTAAATGTATCGATGATCTTGTTCGGCTGGCTGCAAGAAAAGTATACGCGTCCAGGCTCACGTGAATGGCTGCCCTTTATATTTGGTTGTATTGCAGGAATCGTGCCGTGGCTTATCGTGCTTATTTCGGTACTATCGCCCAACTCGCCGTCTGACGCCACACCGCCAGCATTTGTCTACGGTATTATTGTGTCGATATTCCTTCTGTTTAATTCATTCGCACTGGTTCAGTACAAGCAGTACCGAGCACTCGGAAAGTGGAAAGACTATTTGCGCGGTGAGCGTGCGTATATCGTACTAAGCTTCACTGCCAAAGCAGCACTGGCGATTCAGATCTTTGCCAACACGCTAATCCCGAACTAATAGTCTAGCAAGTTGTTGACATAGCATATTTTTCGATTGTCTGATATACTAGTGATAGCAAGTTATTCTACTCCTTAACCAAGCGTACAAGTGTGGCACCAAACTCATTTTATTCTCGGCTACTGCACTAGACCCTATCTCGCACAATATTAGCTGATAGAAAGGTTCATGTACTCATGGCAACAAAATTATATGTAGGCAAATTGTCTTTCAATACCACCAACGACAGCTTAAACGCGCTGTTCGCGCAGTTTGGCACCGTGGTGAGTGCGGAAGTCGCTACTGATCGAGAAACTGGCCGCTCGCGCGGGTTTGGATTCGTCGAAATGGAAAACGATGCCGACGCGCAAAAAGCGATCGAAACACTCGACGGCAAAGACTTTGAAGAGCGTACCATTGTGGTGAATGTCGCGAAGCCGCGCGAAGATCGCCCACGTCCACAGGGTGGCGGAAACTATCGTGGTGGCTTTGGTCGTCGCTAACTAATAGAAAGAC
>APMI01027053.1_pt1 | contig 32441 bp, 29 predicted proteins | sample 667938 | NCBI WGS metagenome assembly APMI01 (sample SAMN01084076, study PRJNA167559) | wastewater metagenome | biome: Wastewater | place: Denmark: Ejby Moelle, Odense | collected 2011-11-28
GGCGATCTGGCTGACGCGCTCCTCCAGTGCCGGACCGGCGAGCCGCGCGAGCAGTTGCGCGGCAAACGCGGCGGCATCGGCTCTGGCATCCTGCGCGAGCTTCTGCCGCAACTCGGCTGCGCGCCGCTGCTCGAGCGCCTGATTCTTCTCTCGCTCCTGCTCGATCGAGGTGCGCAATTCGGCCAGCAGACGGGTCCGCTCGGCGGCGATCTGGTCGGACAGTTGCGCCCGCGCCCGGCTGCGTTCGGCTTCCCATTCGGCCATCCGGCCTTCATATTGGCGCTTCAGATCCTCGGCCGTGGCCTGCAGCAGCCGGGCCTGCTCGACACTTGCATCGATCGCCGCCTTGCGCTGCGCGAGCGCGTTCGTCACCGGCTTGTACAGAAAGCGTTTGAGAATCCACACAAGCACCAGGAAGTTGATGATCTCGAGTGCAAACGTGGTCCAGCTGAATTCCACGGGGAACCTCTTTCCTTCACGCGGGAACGTGCCGTTCCCGATCGGCGGCATGCATGCCGGTCATGGCTTCAGCAGGTACTCGAGCAGCGGATTCCTGAACAAGATGATCAGCACGACCACCAGTACGTAGATGGCCAGCGATTCGATCATCGCGAGTCCGATGAACAGCGTCCTGGAAATCGCTTTCTCCGCTTCCGGCTGGCGCGCGAGCGCGTCGAGCGCCTGGCTGATCGCCCGGCCCATGGCCTGCGCCGGGAAGAACACGCCCAGCGCGATGGCCAGCCCGGCAATGACGGTCGAAGCGCTTGCAAATACGGTCATGTCGTTCACTTATTGCTCCTTTTCCATGGATTGTTTGATCTGGTGCGACTGCATGGCGCCCGCCACATAGATCAGCGCCAGCATGCCGAAGATGTAGGCCTGTACCAGCGCCTCGACGATGTGCAACATCAGCACCGGCACCGGCACGAGAAAGCCTGCGACGAGCAGAACCAGCAGCGCTGCCATCTGCAGACTGAAGATGTTGCCGAACAGCCGCATCGCCAGGGCAATCGTGCGTGAAATCTCGCTGATGACATGAAACGGCAGCAGGATCGGATTGGGCAGCAGGTAATGCCGCAGATAGGCCCGCAGGCCATGCGCGCGTATGCCGTACCAGTGCGCGGCCAGAAAAACCAGTATGGCCAGCGCCACGGTGGTGGACAGATCCCCGGTCGGCGAGCGCACGCCGGGGATCAGACTGGCCAGGTTCGAGACGACGATAAAGATCCACAGTGTCGCGATGAACGGCAGCACCGTGGCCGACTGCTCCGGCAGCACCAGCCGCACTGCGTCATCCATGGCAGAGACGGCGCCTTCCAGCAGCACCTGCAAGCGCGACGGCGTGATGTCCAGCCGGCGCGTGCCCCACCGGCACAGGCCCCACAGGCCAAGCATGATCGCCCACGTCACCACCACCGTATTGGTAACGACGAGTGGGCCGATGCGGAATACCTCGGCGACGAACAGACTCGATCCGCCGGCCATCATCTTTCCCGCACGAAAAAATAGACATTGACGGCCCCGATCACCAGCCCGAGGCAGATCAGGCTCAAGGTCCAGCGCATCGAATAGCCTTCGACCAAGCCGTCCAGCCAGCGCCCGAGATAGGCACCGCCAACGACCGGCAGCACCAGCAGCAACCCCAGCACGCCGATATAGGCGGTCTGTGCCATCAAGGTGGGGCGCTCCTGCTCGGCTTTCTTCATGCGCTCGGCCTGCCGGTCCACGCGTTCGCGCAGTTGCTGGCGCTCGGGTTCGTTCGATCGCGGGTCGGTCATCTCGCGGTTCCCGCGGTTCCATATGTGCGCTCGATGTCCCACAAGCGCTTGAACATCTCCTGCTCCAGTCGTTGCAGGCTGTGCGTCAGCGACTCTATCGACCGTTCTTCCGCCGCGATGTCCTCATTCAGTGCGGCGCTGACCAGCGCGTAGTCCTCACCGTGAACGAAGCGTCGGGTGTTGAGCCAGAGCTGGTTATCGCGGAAGTAGAGCACCGCACCGGGCAACGCCAGGTACTTCCAGTCGCCACGCACCAGCCGGTAGCGCGCCAGACCAAAGCTGAGACAGCTCATGAATCGGGCATGGCCGGCCATGATGCCGAAGCTGCCGGAGCCATCCTCGCCGACGAAGCTCACCACCTCGTCGATGCGCTGATACTGGGCCGCACTCTGCAGATGGAGCACGAAGCTTCCCATCAGCCGATGCCTTTCATCGAGCCACGCATATAGCACTTGTCCTCGGCAACATCGTCGAAGTCGCCGCGCAGGAACGCCTCGCAATCGTCGAGCATGTCGTTCAGGCCAACCGACACGCCCTTTATGCCGGTGTGCTCGGTCACGACGTGGAATGGTTGGGTCAGGTAGCGCTGCAACTTTCGCGCGCGCACCACCACCTTGCGGTCGGACTCGGACAGCTCGCCCAAGCCCAGCATCATGATGATGTCCTCGAGTTCGCGGTAGCGTGCGAGGTGTTCGCGCACCCCCTCGGCGATCGTGTAGTGGCGTTCGCCGAGGAAGTGGCGGTCCATCATCTTGCTGGTCGACTGCAGCGGATCGACGGCCGGGTAGATGCCCTTTGCGGCCTGTGTCCGGGACAAGATAATGGTCGTATCGAGGTGGCCGAGTATCGCGCTGACCGCGGGGTCCGTCATGTCGTCGGCCGGCACGTAGATCGCCTGCACCGAGGTGATGTCGCCTTTGGTGGTCGAGATGATGCGATCCTCGACTTCGGCCACCTCGGTCATCAGCGTCGGCTGATAACCGACCGTGGCCGGCATGCGCCCGAGCAGGCCGGAGATCTCGCTCCCCGCCTGGACGAAACGAAACACGTTGTCCATCAGCAGGAGCACTTCCTTGTGCAGTGTATCGCGCAGGTACTCTGCATAAGTGATGGCGGTGTTGCCGACCCGAAAACGGACGCCGGGCGACTCGTCCATCTGGCCGAATACCATCAGGGTCTGCGGCATGACGCCGGCGGCCTGCATTTCGTGCCACAGTTCATGGCCCTCACGCATGCGCTCGCCGATGCCGGCGAACACCGACACACCCTGATGCAGCGCGACGATCGCGTGCATGAACTCCATGATCAGGACCGTCTTGCCCACCCCGGCGCCGCCGAACAGCCCGGTCTTGGCGCCACGTACGAAGGGTGCGAGCAGATCGATCACCTTGATTCCCGTCTCGAGGATGCCCTTGGCGCTGATCGATTCGTGCAGCGGAGCAGGCTTGGCCAGGATGCTGCGGAACTCTTCCGGGACGATGGCCGGGAGCCCGTCCAGCGGCTGGCCGAAGACGTTGAGCAGTCGTCCCAGGCACTTGCTCGAGGCCGGTACCTGCAGCGGCCCGCCCGTGTCGTACACCGTCATGCCTCGGCGCAGGGCGCTGGTCCGGTTGAGCGTGATGGCCCGGACTCGCGTCGCGTCGAGGTGCTGAAGTGCCTCGAACATGTAGGCCTCGTGGTCGATGTTGGCGAACAGGGATTGGTGAAGTGGCGGCAGCCGGTCGCAGGCGATGTCCACGACCGGGCCATGGATCTCCGAGATTCTGCCGATCGGCACACTGGTCTGCCTGAGTCGCTCGAACGCGCTGAGCTTTGCCGAAAACTGATTGAGGCAGTCGTTCGAGCAAAAGTAATACCTGACCCCGGCAGCCTCGAGAGTCGCCTTGGTTGTATCCTCATCCACCGTCATTCCGCAGATCGGGTCTGTAGCCAAGACGCGCTCCTCGTTGCGTGACCGATACAATCCGGAATATCGATTGCCTCGATTCCGGGCGCTCCCATCTGTCCCAGAGCTAAGCGCTGGAACGCAGCCATCACGATACGGAGGCAGACCCAACACGTGGCTGACGATTCGATTACATTCTTGCAATCTCACGGTTCGTGCGTACGTGCGCCCTCGCCGAAACGGGAGCCTGATTACAGCGCCGTAATCATGGCGTCATCGTCAGGTCAGCCCTGGCCCTCTACGCTTGCTCACAATGCTAGCGGGGCAGATTCGACACGGCGAGAGGATCCAACTGCGGCTTTGCGGGCATGCGGAGAACCCCTGGCGGGCTAGCCAACTGAACCTGTTCGCGATGTCCGGACACCATTGACGGGAGAAATGATCGATGCGCTCACGCTTCCTTGCCCTCACCGTAGCCGCTTTGATGGTGGCTGGCGCGGGCAGATCATGAAGAAAAATGGCCATCCGAAAGGCACCCAGAAAATCGCTGCGTTATTGGCGATGGTGTTGATTCCGCCGCTCCCGTGCTTCGCCGGTGAGGCAGCGGGCCGGTCGATGCCGGTTCCATCCGCCACGGCGGTACGCATGCTGGCCGCCGCCGGTTCAGCGACCGACAGTCTGATGGCGAGCAGGGAAACGCCGGTTGGCGCGCTGATTGCGGAAGCGCTCAACAACAATCCCGAGATCCGGGCGGCGAGGAGTGAAGCGGAGGCCGCGCGGCAACGGGTATCCCCGGCCGGGGCGCTGGATGATCCGATGCTCGAAGCCGGGGTGATCAACGTGCCGGTGCAGTCGCCGAGCTTCAGACGCGAAGACATGACCATGAAGATGCTCGGTCTGTCGCAGAAGCTGCCCTACCCCGGCAAGCGCGGATTGCGCGAGGACGTGGCGGCCAAGGATGCGCAAGCGGTCGGCTATGCCTATCGGGAAACCGTCAATCGGGTCGTGCGGGACGTCAAGTTGGCGTACTACGATCTCGCGCTCGTCATTCAATCGACTCGGCTGGTGGAAAAGAACAAACAGATCCTCGAGCAGTTCCTGAAAATCGCCGAGGCGCGTTATGTGGTCGGACAGGCCAATCAGGCCGACGTGCTGAAGGCCCAGACCCAACTGTCGAAGATGACGGATGAGCTGATCAGGCTGGGCCGCGAACGTCCGGTGATCGAGGCCGAACTCGGCCGGGCGCTCGGCCGCAGCGCCGATGTCGATGCCATGCTGCCCGAGACGCTGCGCCTGGAGGAGACGAGCCTGCAACTGGAGGCGCTGCGCGAGACTGCCTCAAAGGAACGTCCGCAACTGCTCGGGCTGCAGAGATTGATCGACCGCAACGCGAGCGCGCTGGATCTGGCGCGCAAGGAATACTACCCGGACTTCGAGGTGAAGTTCTCCTATGGCCAGCGCGACAGGATGCCGGACGGAACGCGCCGCGACGACATGGTGAGCCTGACGGTGGCCATCAATCTGCCGGTGTGGCGTGAACGCAAGCTCGATCCGCGGGTCGCCGAGGCGGTCGCCATGCGTAACCAGGCGCTCGACATGTACCAGGCGCAGCAGATCGAGGTGTCTTCGAAGCTGCGCCAACAGGTAGCCGGCGCCGAGCAGAGCGTGAAGTCGGCGCGGCTCTACGAGACCGCCATCCTGCCGCAGGCACGGCTCACCGTGGAGTCTTCGCTCGCCGCCTACAGGGTCAATCGCGTGGATTTCCTGACGCTGCTCGACAACCAGATGACGGTATTCACCTACGAGATCAGCCATGCGACGGCGCTTTCAAACTACAACAAGGCGCTGGCGGAGATCGATCTGATCACCGGCAAGCCGGGGCTCTGACCGGCCCAAAGCGCTGCAGCTCTTACGCGGAAAGATTGGAGAAAAAATGAAGGGGATTTCTACCGCAGCAATCGTGATCGTCGTGGCGGTTGCGGCTTCCGGCGTCGGCTACTGGTTGGGGGCGGGCCAATCGGCGCCGCGCGGTGCCTCGTCCCAGGAGGCGGGCGCCAAAGCCGAACGGAAGATTCTCTATTACCGCAATCCGATGGTGCCGACCGATACCTCGCCGGTGCCGAAAAAGGCCCCGGACGGGATGGACTATGCGCCGGTCTATGCGGACGAAGCAGCCGACAAACCGAGCGGCAAGATTCTCTACTACCGCAACCCGATGGGCCTGCCCGACACCTCGCCGGAGCCGAAGAAAGACCCGATGGGCATGGATTACCTCCCGGTGTATGAAGGCGAAGAGCCCGCCTCCGACAGCCCGGTAGTCAAGGTCAGTGTGGACAAGGTGCAGAAGCTGGGGGTGAGAACCGAGGCCGCCGCGCCGCGGGAGCTTGTCCGCACCGTAAGGGCCGTGGCGACGATCCAGGCGGACGAGCGGCGGCTGCACACCGTCGCGCCCCGGTTCGACGGCTGGATCCAGAAGCTCTACGTCAACACCACCGGTCAGCCGGTGAGAACGGGCGAAGCGCTGATGGACGTGTACAGCCCCGACCTGATCACCGCGCAGCAGGAATACCTGATTGCCACGAAAGGCGTGCAAACCGTCCAGGGCGGCAGCCCGGAGGTCCGGGCCAGCATGCAGCAACTGGTGGATAGCGCCCTGCAGCGGCTGCGCAACTGGGATATTGCCGAGAGCGAGCTGCGACGCCTGCAGCAGGAGGGCAAAGCCCGCCAGTATCTGACGCTGCGCTCGCCGGTGAATGGCGTCGTGCTGGACAAGCCCTCCATTCAGGGCAAGCGCTTCATGGCCGGCGAAGTACTATACGAGATCGCCGACCTGTCGAACGTGTGGATGGTGGCCGACGTGTTCGAGCAAGACATCGGCATGGTGCATCCGGGGCAGTCGGCGAAGATCAGGGTGGATGCCTATCCTGACAAGGCATTCGACGGCAAGGTGACCTTTGTGTATCCCACCGTGACGCCGGAAACGCGCACCGCCAAAGTGCGCATCGAGCTCGCCAATGCGCAGGGGCTGCTCAAGCCTTCCATGTACGCCACGGCGGAATTCGCGTCGTCCCACAGCAAGGACAAGGTGCTGACCGTACCCGATTCGGCGGTGCTCGATACCGGCACCCGCCAGTTGGTGCTGGTGCAGCGCGGCGAGGGGAAATTCGAGCCGCGCCCGGTGAAACTGGGCATGCGTGCCGACGGCTATTTCGAAGTGCTGGAAGGCGTCAAGGCCGGGGAAGTCGTCGTGGTCAGCGCCAACTTCCTGATCGACGCCGAGAGCAACCTCAAGGCGGCAATCGGCAGCTTCGGCCACAGCGCCCACGGCGCCAAGCCGGGCGAGAAGGAGCAGGCCAAACAGGAGCAGGCCAAACCCGGCGCGCCCTCCTCCGCCGCGCCCGCGCCCGCGACTCACCATGGCGAGGGCACGGTCGATGCGGTGGACGCCAAAGCCGCAACCGCCACGCTAGCCCACGGCCCGATCGCCAGCCTCAAGTGGCCGGCGATGACCATGGACTTCCGGGTCAAGGATCCGGCACTGCTCCGCAGCTTGAAACCGGGCCAGAAGATCGCCTTCGACATGATCGAGGAGGCGCCCGGCGAATACGTCATCGTCGGCGTCCAGGCGGCAGGCACCGGCGCTGCTGCCAGCGCCCACAAGGGACACTGACATGCTGGCACGCATCATCGAATGGTCGATCCGCAACGTGTTCATTGTGCTTCTGGGCACGTTCTTCATCGTTGCCGCCGGCGTCTACGCGGTGATCCGCACGCCGCTGGACGCGATTCCCGATCTCTCGGACGTGCAGGTAATCATCTATACGGAGTACCCCGGCCAGGCGCCGCAGGTGGTGGAAGACCAGGTCACCTATCCTCTGAGCACGGCGATGCTGGCGGTGCCGAAATCCAAGGTGGTACGCGGGCTGTCGGTGTTCGGTGCGTCCTTCATCTACGTCATTTTCGAAGACGGCACCGACATCTATTGGGCAAGAACGCGCGTACTGGAATACCTGAATTTCGCGTCCGGGCGCATGCCGCGGGGCGTTACCCCGACCCTGGGGCCGGACGCCACCGGCGTGGGTTGGGTGTACCAGTACGCCGTCGTCGCGGCCAACCGTACGCTGGCGGAACTGCGCACGATTCAGGACTGGTTCGTGCGCTACCAGCTCACCAAGGCCCAGGGCGTGTCGGAAGTGGCAAGCGTGGGCGGCTTCGTCAAGACCTATCAGGTCACGGTGGAACCGCGCAAGCTGCAGGCTTACGGGATTCCGCTCAACAAGGTCAGCGAGGTAATCCGGGCCAGCAACCGCGACGTCGGCGGCCGGGTGATCGAGATGGCGGAAACCGAATTTGTCGTGCGCGGTCGAGGCTATCTGCGTGGCATTTCCGACATCGAAAACCTGGTACTCAAGGCGGAAAAGGGTATACCCGTGCTGATCCGGGACGTGGCGCGGGTCGAACTGGCGCCGGACGAACGCCGGGGACTGGTCGAGCTGAATGGCGAAGGCGAGGTGGTCGCCGGCATCGCCGTGGCGCGTTACGGCCAGAATGCGCTCAACGTGATCCACAACCTGAAGACCAAGCTTGAGGAAATCTCGACCGGCCTGCCCGAGGGCGTGTCGCTGCAGGCCGTGTACGACCGCTCGGACCTGATTCATCGCGCCATCGACAATCTGAAGCGCACGCTGATCGAAGAGAGCATCATCGTCGCGGCGGTATGCGTCGTGTTCCTGATGCACGCACGCAGCGCACTGGTGGCTATCGTCATGTTGCCGATCGGTGTCATGATGGCCATCATTGCGATGGAGTGGATGGGGCTCAATTCGAACATCATGAGCCTGGGCGGCATCGCCATTGCCATCGGCGCCATGGTCGATGCCGCCATCGTCATGATCGAGAATGCGCACAAGCATATCGAGCGGGCGCCGCCGGATGCACCGCGCCTGCAGATAATCATCGATGCCTGCCGCGAGGTGGGTCCCGCGCTGTTCTTCAGCCTGCTCATCATCACGGTGTCCTTCCTGCCGGTGTTCACGCTCGAAGCACAGGAAGGCCGCCTGTTCAAACCGCTGGCCTATACCAAGACCTTCTCCATGGCCGGGGCGGCGCTGTTGTCCATCACCCTGGTGCCGGTGCTGATGCTGCTGTTCATTCGCGGCAAGATCATGCCGGAGAAGAAGAATCCGGTGAATCGCTTCCTCATCTGGATTTATCGCCCGGTCATCGCCTGGGTGATGCGCTGGAAGAAGCTCACCGTCGCCATGGCCTTGCTGGCGTTGGGGCTGTCGGTCTATCCGGCCATGAAACTGGGCAGCGAATTCATGCCGGTCCTCAACGAAGGCACCTTGCTCTACATGCCGTCGACGCTGCCGAGTCTGTCGATCACCAAATCGGCCGAACTGCTGCAGACCCAGGACAAGATCCTCAAGGGGTTTCCGGAGGTGGAATCGGTGTTCGGCAAAGCCGGACGCGCCGCTACCGCCACCGATCCGGCGCCGGTGGAAATGTTCGAGACGGTCGTCAACCTCAAGCCCGAAGATCAATGGCGTCCGGGCATGACCACGGACAAGCTGATCGCCGAGATGGACAAGGCGGTGCAGATGCCCGGCGTTTCCAACGCGTGGACCATGCCGATCAAGGCACGTACCGACATGCTTGCCACGGGCATCCGCACGCCGATCGGCATCAAGGTGTTCGGCAAGAATCTGAGCGAGATCGAGCAGCTCGCAAAGGCCATCGAAGCGGTGGTCAAGACCGTTCCCGGCACCACCAGCGCCTACGCCGAACGGGTAACCGGCGGTTACTACCTGGATATCGAGCCGGACCGCATGGCCCTGGCGCGCTATGGCCTGAGTGTGGGTGAATTGCAGGAGGTGATCGGCACCGCCATGGGCGGCGAGATGGTCACCACGACGGTGGAGGGGCTCGAGCGCTACGGCGTCACTGTGCGCTATCCGCGCGAGCTGCGCCAGGATCCCCAGGCCATCGCCACGCAGGTCCTGGTGCCTATCATGAATGGCGGCATGATCCCCCTCGGGCAACTGGCGCGCGTCAGCCTGATTAAGGCACCCCCCAGCATACGCACCGAGAACGCGCTGCTGGCCGCCTACATCTATGTGGACATTCGCGACCGGGACATCGGCGGCTATGTCGCCGACGCGCAGAAGGCTGTGCGCGAGCAGGTGAAATTCCCGCCCGGCTACTACGCCACCTGGAGCGGCCAGTTCGAGTACATGGAGCGGGCAAAGGAGAAGCTCAGGGTTGTCGTGCCGCTGACCTTGCTGATCATCTTCGTGCTGCTGTACTTCAACTTCAGACGGCTCAGCGAGACCTTCATCGTCATGCTGTCGGTGCCGTTCGCCCTGGTCGGTGGTATCTGGCTGATGTGGTGGCTGGGCTACAACATGAGCGTGGCGGTGGCGGTGGGCTTCATTGCGCTTGCAGGCGTGGCAGCCGAGACCGGGGTGGTGATGCTCATCTATCTTGACCATGCATGGGAAGCGATCAAGGCGAAGCGCGCCGCGGAAGGCGGCATGCCTACTGTGGCCGACCTCTATGATGCGGTGATGGAAGGCGCGGTGGAACGCGTTCGACCGAAGATGATGACTGTGGTGGCCATCATGGCCGGCCTGCTCCCCATCATGTGGAGCAGCGGTACCGGCTCGGAAGTGATGCGCCGCATCGCGGCACCGATGGTCGGCGGGATGATTTCCTCGACAGTCCTTACCCTGGCCGTGATTCCTGCGCTGTATGCGCTGGTGAAGGAATTCGAAATGCGCCGCGCGCAAAGGCGGGGCGTACCCGAAGCCGTCCCGCAGCCGGCCGCCTGAGCTGCCATGCCAAACGCCGACGCCGATCAATCCGAACGTGCCACGCACAGTTGCACGTGTTGCGGTGCCCAAGCCAGGGACCGGCTCTATGGCTCGGTCGGCGGGCAGCAAACCTGCGAGCCCTGCATGCTCTCGCGTCACCGGGCAGCGATGGTGCCGGACAGTGAGCTGCTCGATTCGTTCGTCGAATCGCTCGCTGCAACCCTCGACATGCGCGAGCGCGAAACCGGTCTGCATTCGAAGCGCGTGGCCTGTCACACGCTCGTGCTGGCGCGACGCTTCTATACCGATCCTGCAAGCTTGCAGCAGATCTACTGGGGCAGCCTCCTGCACGACATCGGCAAGATTGCGATCCCCGATGCGATTCTGCTCAAGGGCGGCTTCCTCAATGAAGACGAGTGGGAAATCATGCGCCGCCATCCGGCGCTGGGATACGATGTGCTGGCCAGGGTTGCGCCGCTCGCAGCCGCGGCGCAAATCGTGCTGTGTCACGAAGAGCGGTTCGACGGGTCGGGCTACCCGCAGGGATTGAAAGGCGGGCAGATTCCGTTCGGGGCACGGTTGTTCGCGGTGATCGACACGCTGGACGCCATGGCCTCGGACCGCCCCTATCGACGCGCGCTCGATTTCGACGCGGCAAAGCGGGAAATCATGGCTCAGTCGGGATTCCAGTTCGATCCGGTCGCGGTTGACGCCTTTCTTGCCGAGGAACTGATCCTGCGCGAAATGGTTTCGCTGCATTGCGCGCAGCGCCCCCTATTGTTCGCGCAAGCAGACGAGGAACGAGGTGGCTGCGACTACTTTTTTTAGTCCGCGCGCAGTGCACCATTTTTGCAGTGGCGCGTTGCTTGAAAGCTGGCCCCCGGTACTCGCCCGGACGAGGCGGGTTCCTGGACCGTCAGCGTGGTTCATTCTCGTGTTTCAAATGTCACCCAAACAAGGAGTGTTAGTCATGATCAGCAAACGCAATGTTCTCTTGGCCGCCGTCCTCGCCGCTTTCTCCACCGCCTTTGTCGCACACGCCGCGGACGAAAAGCCGGCAGATGCAACATCAGACATGAAGGGCGAGCCCGAAAAGAAAAAGGTCAAGCCGCACAGCCACGCGCAAGAGAAGACCGGCACACCCTCGGCTGCACCCGATACGACGACTGCACCCGATGCAACGACCGTCGCGAAGAAGAAGAAGCCTCTGCACGATCACGGGAAAATGCACAAGGGCCAGTGAGGCTGTCGCGGCGGCCGGGTCATTTCCGCCGGCCGTCGCACAAGACTTCAAGTGAGGCTCTGCCCGAATGCGACGAGGTAGCGAGGTATCAGGAGGGAGTATGAAGATTCTCGTCGTGGAAGACGAACTGAAGACCAGCGACTACTTGCAAAGAGGTCTGAGCGAGAACGGATTCGTCGTCGACGTCGCAGCCAATGGCCTGGATGGCGAACACCTCGCGATCAACGGTGAGTACGATCTGATCCTTCTCGACGTCGGGCTGCCGGGCGTCGACGGCTGGCACATCCTGCGCGCATTGCGCCAGACGAAACAAACACCGGTGCTGTTCCTGACGGCACGGGACAAGGTCGAAGACCGTGTCAAGGGCCTCGAACTGGGCGCGGACGACTACCTGGTCAAGCCTTTTGCATTCTCCGAGTTGCTGGCGCGCGTGCGTGCGCTACTCAGGCGTGGGCTTGCCCATACCAGCGAGGTACTCAAAGTCGCGGACCTCGAGCTGGATCTGTTCCAGCGCAAGGTATGGCGGGACGGCAAACGGATCGAGCTGACCGCGAAGGAGTTCTCCCTGCTGTCGCTGCTGATGCGCCACGTCAGCGAGGTGCTATCGCGCACGCTGATCGCCGAACAGGTATGGGACATGAACTTCGACAGCGATACCAATGTCGTCGACGTCGCGATCAAGCGCCTGCGCGCGAAGGTCGACGATCCCTTTCCACGCAAGCTGATCCACACCGTCCGCGGCGCGGGCTACGTGCTCGAGGAAAAGGCGTGATTCGCCTAGGCGCATGGCTCCGCCGGGTGTCGATCACTGCCAGGCTCACGGTGCTGTTCGGACTGGCTGCGTGTCTGGTTCTATGCATCATCGCACTGCACCTGTACGACTCCCTCGACGGCCAGCTTAAGGCGCGCGACGAGGACGAACTGGTCGGCAAGGTGGAACTTGTCCGTCACCTGCTGTCTGACATGCCGTCCACCGAGGCGATCCGGTCGGCCTCGCGCCGATGGAACGATGCTTTCGTCGGTCATCCGGGGCTCAGCCTGAACCTGTTCGATCGGGACTTCCATCTGCTCGTGCGCACAGGCGATCGCATGGTGAGCCGCGCGAAGCTGGAACCCCTGCTTCCTGCCACCGACGAGCCGCGCCGGGTGGATTGGTTCAATGTCGAGACCGGGCGCCCGATGCACCTGGTCACCGCGTGGGCCTACCCGGCTGGCCAACGTGACCGCGCGGTTATCGTCGTGCTCATGCTGGACCGATCCGAGCATGGCGAACTGCTCGCCTGGCATCTCAGACAGACGCTGATCGCGATCGTCGTCGGCAGCATCCTGGCCGCGGTGCTCGCCTATCTGGTGAGCCACTACAGTCTCAAACCTGTTCGGCAGATTGCTGCTGAAGCGCATCGTATCAGCGCGAGCGAACTCGCTCATCGCATCGACGTCGAAGGCACGCCCGCCGAGCTTCGGGAGATCGCGCGCGCGTTCAACGGCATGCTCGAGCGCCTGCAAGATTCCTTCCGCCGCCTGTCCGACTTTTCCTCCGACCTCGCGCATGAATTGCGCACGCCAGTCAATAACCTCATGGGGCAGACTCAGGTTCTGCTGTCGCGCGAGCGCAACGAAGCACAAATGCGTGAGGTGCTCGAATCGAACATGGAGGAGTACGAGCGACTCGCGCGGATGATCGAAGACATTTTATTCCTCGCGCGCGCCGACAATGCCCAGGCAACGCTGCGCCCCGAAACCTTCGAGATCGACGAGGAACTGGAGCGGGTGCAGTCGTTCTTCGAGGCACTGGCGGAGGAGCGCGACCTGAGGCTGCGCACGCACGGCAATGCGGTTCTGGTTGCGGACCGCGACATGTTCCGCCGTGCCTTGGTCAACCTCGTATCGAACGCGGTTCGATACTCTCCCGCAGGCTCTGTGGTGACGCTCTCCGCCGAATCCGGTTCCGATGGGGCTGTGGTCACCAGCGTCGCCAATCAAGGCGCCGGCATCGCACCGGAGCAGATCGATCGCGTTTTCGACCGCTTCTATCGGACGGATAGTGCCCGGGAGGGTTCACATCAGGGGGCAGGCTTGGGTCTTGCCATCGTGCGCTCGATCATGATGTTGCACGGTGGCACGGTGCGTGCGCGGAGCACGCCCGGCGATATGACGGTATTTTCGCTGGAATTTCCTGCCGCGAGATCGCCGACCACGACATCCGGGTAGCCGAGCCTCGGACAAGGCGGGACTCTATGAGACTTCTGCGCTGTTCAGAGCGACGGCACGCCGGTCCGTGCTGTCACTCGAGCTGAAAGGGCCTCTGGGAAACTTCCCAGCTTCCTCTTAAGACGCTCTGGGACACGGGCACTCAGGGGGCTGACCTACGCAGTCACGCATGGCACGCTGCGGGACGGTCCGGTCGCCGCCCGTGCGATGATGTAACCTTTGTCGTGATCGGAGAGGAGCATTCTTGGCCGCAGTGGGCGTCTTGGCGCGGCATTCTGTTCGCCGCACTCTTTGTGTTCGGCCAAACGGCATTCAGTGAGTACGGCAGCGTCTGCCCCCTGTGAGTGGTTGGAACGACGCACCCGCGCGGATGCAGAGATGCAGACGGTACCCGGTCTTGGCGTCTCCCAATCCTGCGGCGACCGTTGCTGCAGGGCGCAAGCTCGACCCTTTATTGCCGGGCTTGGCCTTTTCTGTGGCCTTGACTTGCATCAACGCACCACGATCGCGCTCGCCCAGAATACGCATCAAGTAGTGACTCGATTCCCGACCGATGGGATGCCGCTGCGAATGGAGGTTTCTCTGTTCAGCCGAACACCCCGCGTCGCCGAGGATCTATCCGGCGGATGGGGCGGCAGAAGTGAAATGCCCGTGACTACGCTTGAGAAAGCCCTTTGGACTCCGTATCGAACCACGGCACGCATCGCGATGCTTACGGTTGGACTGATCGTCGCGCTATTTATTGTTGCTGAATTGCGAGCCCACCTCGTGGGCGATGTGCCTTGCCCACTCACCTATCTCTCAACCCGTCACGAGGGGGGAGGGGGTTCACACGACCCATCTCGCACAGATCGACGAATCCAGTCGTTGACGACTATCTTCGGCTATGCCTTCTGGTCGCGATAGACCGGCCATTGCCATGCAGTCCGATCCTCCGTATTGGATAATTGCGCCCGCAAACGGGTGGCGGCATGATCGGACCCCGTGCCCGCCTATGGGTGGCCGTACCGTTACCAAGAGGGTTTGTCCGTTCCTGACTTGACCACTATCGTCCCCGTACCGACGAATTCGCTCTCGGTCTGCTTGGCGACATAGCTGGTCTGGTTGTACTTGCGGTCATGAGCCGGCGGCAGCACCTGCTCGAAGGCGCGCTGGCGCAGCCAGCCTGCACCATGACCGTGATTGCCGGAATGGTGGTTCGGATCCTTGCCCCCAACATTGGTTCATCCATGCGAATTGGCTGATGCCGCTGGCGCGGCGATCAGCGGGGTGGTCATGACGCTCGGGCGCGCGAGGCGAGCGTTAGCCTCGGCAGCGCCAGTGGCGCCGCGAAGGCATCGAACCCCAATGTGCCGGATCGCTCGGACCCGTCACCTGTCTGGCGGCGAAACCGGTTTGGTGGGAGCGCGATCTGCGGCAGGGGAGTTCATCCAAGTCACCAATGGGCTTGCCACGGACCCTGCGCTTGCGTCTTGCCAGATGCCTATCGGCCGGCGCAATCGCGACAGCATGGGCGGTTCCCCTTCTGCCGATACCGATCAGCCTCCCCGTCCGCGCAAATCTGACAGGGCGTAATCCGGCGCATTGCGAGATTGTCATTGTCGTGTCTGTCTCCTGTCAGAACGCTTCCTCTATCGTAGGACTGTCCCGCAAAGCCCGTCCCACAGAGAGATGGTGCCGGCAACCCGAGCGACGGGAAGTCATCTTCCGGAACATGGATCGCGAGGAACGGCGTAGCCAGGGCGGACCGGGCGTGACGGCTTTCGCCGATCACGATGCGCAGGCGGTATGCCGGCATCAGGGTCGGGTCGAAACCCGCAATACCGGAAGCATCGTGAAACCCGACTTTGACAGTTCATAGGCACATTTTCCGGTGGAGCCGCGCTAACCCGTTGATCTATCGAGGAGGGCGTCGGCCTCGCCGGCGAAATCCATAGATACATGGATTGACCATAAAGCCTTGACTGTCGCGCTATGGCGCCGATAGCATTGGGCACATGTATCTGCGCGAATCCAAGCAGAAGCGGGCCGACGGCAGCGTGGTCACCTACCTGCAACTGGCCGAGAACGTCTGGAACGCCGAGAAACGCCGCTCCGAGACGCGCATTCTGTGCAATTGCGGGCGCGCCGACGATACCGCTGTTACCGAGCGGTTGCGTCGGCTGGCGAAGAGCATTCTGCGCCGCTGCTCACCCGAGGAGATCGTGGCCGAAGAGGGCACCTGGCGCGTGGTATGCGCCTGGCCTTACGGCGAGACCTATGCCTTGGAAGCGTTGTGGCAGCGCTTGGGCATCAGCGAGGTCATCACCGAGCAAGCGCGTGCCCGGCGACTGGGCTTCGATGTGGAGCGGGCGCTGTTTGCCATGGTGGCCAACCGGGCGCTTGCACCGTGTTCGAAGTTGTACTGCTACGAGCAGTGGCTGCGCGAGGACGTCAAAGTCTCGGGCACGCAAGCGCTGTCGCTACAACAGTTGTACCGCGCCATGGACTTCCTGGAGGCCAACAAGGAGGCGATCGAGCGGGCGATCTTTTTCCGCGTCGCCGATCTGTTGAGCCTCGATATTGAGCTGATCTTTTATGACACCACGTCCTTACACTTCGAGGTTGATGAGGACGATCACGGCATGGGTGAGCAGGGTCTGATGCACGGTAGTCAAGCCGCCGGAGCCAAGCGCTACCCGGCGCCGCGCAAGCGCGGGCACCCGAAGAACGGGCGTAGTGACGTGCCGCAAATCGTCGTCGGCTTGGCGGTCACGCGCGAGGGCTTCCCGGTACGCCACTGGGTGTTCCCGGGCAATACCGTCGACGTCACCACGGTCAAACAAGTCAAAGCCGACCTGCGGGGCTGGCAACTCACGCGCTGCCTGTTCGTGGGCGACGCGGGGATGGTCTCCGAGTCCAACCTCGAGGCGCTCTCGCGCGGCGGGGGCAAGTATCTGCTGTGCATGCCAATGCGCCGTGGTGATGAGATTACCCAGGAAGTGCTATCCCGACCCGGTCGCTACCAGAGCGTGGCCGAGAACCTGCAGGTCAAGGAAGTCATTGTCGGTGATGGCGAGCGGCAACGCCGCTACGCGTTGTGCTACAACCCGCAGGAGGCCGAGCGCCAGCGCTCGCACCGCGCCGAGATCATCGAGCAGTTGGAGGCCGAACTAGCAAGCCTGCGCGATGCGGCGGACGACCAACACAGCAAGCGCGAGTGTGAGCTACGTGCCAGCGCTCGTTATGGGCGGTATCTGAAGCTGACCGCCAAGGGGCATTTGGAGCTCGATGCCGCCAAAGTGAAGCAGGCCGAACGCTTCGACGGCAAGTTCGTGGTCCATAGCAACGACGACAGTCTCTCGGCCTCCGACATGGCGTTGGGTTACAAACAGCTGCAGCGCGTGGAGGAAGCCTGGCGGACGCTCAAGAGCGGACTGCGCCTGCGCCCGGTGTTCCATTGGGCGCCACATCGCATCCACGCCCATGTGGCCCTCACCGTTCTGTCGCTACTGCTCGAGCGCACCGCCGAGCACGCCTGTGCGGATACCTGGCGCAACATCCGCGACGATCTGAAGCGCATCCAGCTGGCGCAATTGTTGAGCCCCCACGGCACCGTCTGGCAGGTCACCGAGCCCACGGTGGAGGCCTCTAAGCGACTGAAATTACTCCAGATCAAGCCGCCCCAGCCAGTCCTGAAGCTCGTCTAAGCCCTAGATACACACCTATTTCGGGCACCGCCCGGAACCCCTTGTCTGACGCCACTTTCCGCCGATATGTCACTAGCAAGTGTCAAAGTCGGGTGAAAGGGGAAGGGAAATGATTTACGTCGACTTAAGCGGCTTGCGCCGGTTGGGGGGCATGCTCGCCGTCGCATTGGGTGGGGTTCTGTTGGTGCTCTCCAACGCGTATGCCATTCCGAGCATGGCGCGTCAGACCGGTTACGAGTGCTCGAAGTGCCACACCGTCTTCCCCGAACTGACGCCGTTCGGGCGACAGTTCAAGCTCGGGGCCTATGCCACGAGTTCGCAGAAGTGGGATGAGAAGTCATGGTCCGAACGTATCCCGGTGTCGGCACTACTGCAAGTGTCACGGACCCGGACCCGCAACACCACGACGCCCGACGCGACGCCGGAGGACTTCGACCAGGACAGAAAGACCATCGTCCAGGCCGCAGGCATCTACTACGGTGGAAAGATCACCGACAAGTCCGGCGCGCTCGTCCAGTACAACTATGACGGTATCGAGCGCAAGTGGGGCATGGAAATGTTCGACGCCAGGTATGGCGATGGAATGACTCTTTTCGGCAAGGAGTTCTCCTACGGAGTGACCTTGAACAACAACCCCACTGTCTCCGACATCTACAACAGCACGCCGGCCTGGGGTTTTCCCCACACCGGAACGGCAGCCGCGCAGATGCCCGCCGCCACGCTGATCGACATGACGCTCGCCAGCCAGGTAGGCGGGGCTGGCCTCTATGGGTATTGGAACGACCTGATTTATGGCGAGGTGGCCCTCTACCATACGGCCAACTCCGGCGCATTCCGCTTCATGGGTCTGGGTGTGCCGACCGAGGTCGTACTGGACGGCAACGCTCCTTATTGGCGCTTTGCGTTACAGCAGGAGTGGAACGAACACAGTTTCGCGATCGGAACCTACGGCATGGTCGCAAAGGTGCTGCTGGACAAGGATGATCAAGGGCTGGGGCGCGACAAGTTCCGCGACATTGCCTTCGACGCGAACTATCAGTACATCAAGGGTGACCATTCGGCGTCCGCGCGTGCGACATGGATAAGGGAGAAGCAGGAGCGCAACGCGAGCTTCGAACAGGGGCTCACCTCGAACAGCCAGAACAAACTGAGGACTTTCCGTACCGATGTTCACTATTACTTCCAGCGCCGTTGGGGCGGTGGCCTGCAGTACTTCCAGACCCGCGGAACCGGCGACGATCTGCTCTACAACACCGGCGATGCGGTGATGGGCAGTGACAACGGTAGTCCGAACAGCAAGGGCTGGATTGGAGAGCTCAACTACCTGCCCTTGCCCAACATCAAACTGGCGTTGCGTTACACCGCCTATCAGCAATTCAACGGCGCCTCGAGCAACTACGTTGCCGGACGCGATGCGAAAGACAACAACAACCTGTTCTTACTTGCCTGGCTCTTGTTCTGAGTCTCGGGTGTCGGGCGCCGCGCGGCAGGCTACGGCGCCTGAAAGGCACAAGCAGGGACTCTAGGAAACGGAAGTCAAGGTTCAGGCGGACAAGCTGTTGAGCCGATAGGTTTCGAGCAAAGGAGCGGCAAATTGAAAACACGAATTCGTTCCGGCTACCTCGCCGGTTTCGCGCTGTCTCTTGGCGCATTGCTTGCTGCGCCAAACGCGTTCGCCGCAATCGATGCGGAAGCCGCGCAGGCGTTGGCGCGCCAGGAAAAATGTTTCGAGTGCCACAGCGTCGAGAAGAAGAAGGACGGCCCCGCCTACCGCGACGTGGCGGCCAAGTTCAAGGGGAAGCCGGACGCCGAGTCCCGCCTGGTCACCCACATCACCACCGGCGAGAAAGCCAAGTTTCCCGACGGCCACGAAGAGGATCACAAGATCATCAAGACCAAGGACATGAACCAGATCAAGAACCTGGTCAACTGGATCCTCTCGCTGTAACCCGAGCGGCTGCGACCCTATTGATGTTCGGGCGCAGCCGCATGTCGGGCGGGTCCAACAGGGGTCAGCCGAACCAGGATCGCCCCAGGACGGCAGGCCGGTCGTGAGCCGGGAAGCAAGTATCGGAAACGCGGAGAAGAAAAGCACATGGACAACCAGCCCGGCGCGATGAAGCGATTCTGGATGCATCTCAAACGGCCCAGCGCAAAATACTCGTTGCTAAGCTTGCTCGTCGTTGGCTTCATTGCCGGCATCATCTTCTGGGGCGGCTTCAATACCGGACTCGAAGCGACCAACACTCTGGGGTTCTGCATCGGCTGTCACGAGATGCGCGACACCGTGTACCAGGAATACAAGGAAACCGTCCATTACAGCAATCGCACCGGCGTGCGCGCGATTTGTTCGGACTGCCATGTGCCCAGGGACTGGACGCACAAGATGCTGCGCAAAGCCAGGGCCAGCTTCGAAGTGTGGGGCAAACTCACCGGCAGTATCGACACCAAGGAGAAATTCGAAGCCAAGCGCATGGAACTGGCCACCCACGAATGGGAGCGCATGGCAGCTGCCGACTCGCGTGAATGCCGCAACTGCCATAGCTACGACGGCATGAGCGGGGACGTGCAGAAGCAGACGGTCTTCAAGAAGCACATGGGGGCGCAGAAGGAAGGCAAGACCTGCATCGACTGCCACAAGGGAATCGCCCACAAACTCCCGAAGGAATACAAGGATCCCGACGAGTGAGTTCATGGATGTCGTTCACTCGGCAGTGCGCCGCCGAGGGTGATGGACGTTTCGCCTGTCGAACTATGCGACCGCTGCGACCGGAGGGCCATGAGACCGTGGTCAGAACATTGAAGCCAAATGGTTCGATGGCGTCGTGAAACCGATCAACATCCCCGCCGTCACCTCGAGTATCGCCAACTCACAGGCCTCGTACGGAACCGGCCATGCCGGCCACAGCGCAACGGCGCCCGCCGGGACCACAGGGTTTGCCGATGCCTATGCCGTTGCGATCGGGCGCTCGATGTCCAACCAGACGGCATCTTCATTCCCCGCGCACGCTCACGGCGCGACTGCCCCCGCGCCGCCGATGCAGGGGACATCGTCACCGGTGCAATCCGGGCACATTCCCTTATCAGGCCACGGATCCGGGAATCACGAATTCCAGAAAAGGGCAGTCGGCATCCTTGCCTATCGCCAACAGCTTCTGGCCTCGAATATCGCGAATGCCGACACGCCGGGTTACAAGGCGACTGACGTGGATGTGCGCGAGACGCTGGGCGGGGGCTTGTCCGCAGCCGGCGGTGACCCCCTGCAGATGGCGACAACCGCAGCGGGGCACATTGCGGCCCAGTCGCCTCTCGCACGACCAGTCCTGCCCCTCAAGTACGTGGTTCCGAGTCAGGCCAGCGTCGACGGCAACACGGTCGACATGGATGTCGAGCGCGCGAAATTCGCCGAAAACGCGATCCGCTACGAGTTTGCCCTGGAGCGGGCGGTCGGCCACTACAAGCACATGGTGGAGATGCTGAAGGACCTCAAGTAGCGCCGGTCGATGCGGGCAACGTATCTTGACGATTGCACTCGTCATGCTGCGCTGACTGGTGAGTCGCACCTTCCCTATTGCGGGGCTTGGACTGCCATCTGCTGATGCAGGCGTGCCAATGCGGCGTAATCATCCGCCGAACGCTCGTAGCGCTCGACGAGATTCCGGCAGTGGGTCGCCATACGGGGGCCCCAACTGCTGCGTCCGAACTCGGCGCCCCAGGACGCGTACTTGTCGCCCAGCTTTCGATGTTGGAGCGCCTGTTCCCGCGACCGAGCCTCCTGTTGCCGATAGTAGTCGGCAGCCCACTCATGATCGGTTCGGGATCTTGCGTTTTCGATTCTTTGCGCGACGTCGACCCCATCCGCATAAGGTGGCGACGCGCATGAGCCGAGTAGCAAGCTGGCGACGAGCGATACTGCCAGGAAGCTACTGCGCGCATAAGTTTCGGCGCTCGTCATATTTGCTCCTTTCGGTTCCTTTTCACTGATCAGGGGCCTTGGCTGCCAATTTCCTATGCAGTTTTGCGAGGGTGTCGTAGCTCTTCGCCGCCGCCTCCGTTTGGCGAATCAGCATCTTGCACGGCCGGTCGAAGTCGACACCGCCGCGCAGCCTCGCTTTGAATGAGGAGGAAGATGGCGCCAATTCGTAGGCTTTGAGTACGCGTCGATGGCTCGCGGCCCTTTCCATGGCAGCTTGTGCCTCGTGCTCATAGTAAATCGCCAATTCTCCGTGGTCCGCTTGCGTTCGCGCATGGGCAATCTTCTGCTCGACCGGCCTTCCGCCAGGGGCGCGCTCCTCGCCAAAGCTGACCAGCGGCAGCGACAACGCAAGCGCTGCGGCAACAGCACCCAGTGCGCGTCTGGCGATCATGCCTTTCATCACCCGCCCCCTTTGAAATCCGCGACGAGCAGTTCAATGAACGTCGCCGAACCGTCTCGCATCCGGGCTGCGGCGCCAACTCTCCGTGCGTCGGCGCCGCGATGCCTGCGTTCCCGCTGGTCCTGTCAGTGCCCCTCGGTGGAGCCGCGCAGCAGCGAGGAATCGTTATCCCCCTTGTAGAGACGCCAGACCTCGTTGCCCTTCATCATGATGACCTGACCGTCCTTGGTCGTCATTTTCTCGCCGTCCTTCATCGTCCGCGCCCTCCCGGCCTTGTCTTCCATCGCCATCTTGCCGTCCTTGTAGATGTGAACCATGGTCCCGTCCTTGAGCTCGATCGCTCCCGTTTTCTCTTTCTCCGCAGCGATGGCCGAGCCGGAGATGGCCAGGGCGACGAGAGACGTGATCAATAGCGTGCGCATTTGTTTGCTCCTATGAGAAATGAATGGATAGCGTGTGGCGGGTCAGATCATTTGCGCCTGCGACATCCCTTCCCCCGCCCGCAACACCGTTTGCACTGCCGGCGGGAAAGAGCCGAAATCTCAAGCCGATCCTCACTTTTGCACCACGCAATAGAGAATAGGTCGGCGCCACTGACAGGACGCTTGCAGTGGGATTACATTCGTGTAATTCGAGGGCTGGATGGCGCGACACGCTTATCGCTCATGCGGCTGGGCTATCGGAAGTGCTGCATGTGGCGCGCCGAGAGCGAATGGCTTGCTCGCGGGCAATGAGGCACGATAACCCGCGTGTCAGGTGAATGGTACAGGGCTGACCGCCGAAGCGCGGGATGACAGGGTTGTCATGTTCCGGCCACGGCTTGGTCAGTGTCGGGTCGCTACTATCACCCAGACTGAGACCGGAGACTATCTCCACATGACACACAACGGACGCGACACCACGAGAGTCCGGAGGATGGGCGGCCATCACGCTTCACCGCTGGATGCACAGACGGTTCGGTCGCGGCCGATGCCTGCCTTGATCTTCGATCCGGCCTTGCGGACCTTGAGCGGTGCCGGCCAGGTGCTGCAGCTAGCCGCGACCGAATCCGATTTGCTCGGATACCTGTTGCGGCAGAAGGGTGGAACAGCCAATCGCCGCGCCTTGGCGGTCTATATGCTTGGCTGCCATATCAATCCATTCACGGATCTTATGGGGGGACTCGTCACTCACATTCAAGGCCGGATTGCAGCCATGTTGCCGGATTGCGGCGACACGATAGCAAGAAGCCGGGACGGCCAGTCCTACCGCGTGAGCCCGGCGATTGTCATGCATAGCGCATGCGTTCGGCGATAATTGGTCCCGATTCTCAGACAACCACCACAGGAGCTGTTCCATGGATTCCAGAATCAGCATGCGCGAACGCGCGATCGACGACAGGCCGCATCGTTCGATCTTTTTCCCGGCCATCGTGGCTGGGCTCGCCGGTGGCGCGGCGGAAGTGCTGTGGATATTTGCCCTGGGTGTCGCAGGCAAGATCGACGCCGCGAGCGTAACCAGCGCAGTGGCGCTGACCTTGGTTCCAAGTACGACGCCAAGTTCATTGCTACCGGCGCTTGCGCTCGGCATTCACTTTGGTCTGTCCGCGCTCCTTGGCGTGGTATTCGGTGCACAGGCGCGGCGCTTCCTCCTGCGTGGAGAGACCCTGCACATGTATCTGGCCGGGACACTGCTCCTGTTGTTGATTTGGGCGATGAACTTCTTCGTGGTTCTGCCCATCATCGGTAGTCCGCTTCCGGCGGTAATCCCGCTGCCGCTGAGCTTCGTCTCCAAGGCCCTGTTCGCATTGGCGATGGTTGCTACGCTATCGGTATTGTGGGAGCGGCGTGTGGCTCCGAGCTTGCCCAGGTACACCGCCCATGCCCAAGGCTAAGACCCGATCGAAGAGCAAGCCCGTTGCTGGCCAGGATCGCTCGTCCCGGCCGATCGTTCGCCCGGCGGGCCTGGAAGGAGTAGAGATCGGCGCGCCAGTCGCATCGGATGGCATTGAACACGCGGGAACACCGTCGATCCTGTCCGCCGCGCTGTGCTTCTGGGCCGAGGCGAGCGCCTACCAGATCGACTGGCTCCAACGCGCGGCGCTGTTGCTCGACACATTGCGCGAGCGCGGCGACAACATGCTCGCACACGAGCGTGCGGGCTCGCCGCCGCTGCTGGCGTTCCCCTACGACGTGGTTCTCGACGCGCGCGGCTTCGAGCACCCCGCGAACTACGCACTCGTGCGCATCCTGCCCCAGGGCGACCCGTGTCTCGAAGCCTGCGCACGAGAAGACGCGCGACCGGTCATCGTGTTCGATCCGCGCGCCGGACACGGCCCCGGCATCGGCGGATTCAAGCACGACTCCGAAGTTGGCATCGCGATGCACGAAGGACACCCGGTTTACTTCGTGATGTTCTTTCCGCAGCCGTGTGACCAACAGACGCTCGCCGACGTCCATCACGCGTTGCGCCGCTTTGTGGCCGAAGTGGCGCGGCGCCATCCGGGCAAGCCACCGGTTCTGTACGGGAACTGCCAGGCGGGATGGGCCGTGACGCTGCTGTCGGCGGATTGCGCCGGCATGGCCGGGCCAGCGGTATTGAACGGATCACCGCTGTCGTACTGGGCAGGCGAGAATGGCGTCAACCCGATGCGGCTTGCGGGCGGACTGTCTGGCGGAACATGGAGCGTGCGGCTGCTCGCCGATCTGGGTGCCGGGCGCTTCGACGGCGCGTGGCTGGTGCAGAACTTCGAGAATCTGAATCCGGGCAATGTGCTCTTCGACAAGTATTACCAGTTGTTCGCGAACATCGATACGGAGCGTGAACGCTTCCTCGAGTTCGAGCGCTGGTGGAGCGGCTTCTACTTCCTGTCGCGCGAGGAGATCACCGCCATTGTCGAAAACCTGTTCATCGGCAATCGGCTCGAAGAAGGTCAGATGCGTATCTGCGAGCACTGTTTTGCCGACTTGAGACGCATCGCCAACCCGATCCTGGTGTTCGCCTCAAGCGGCGACAACATCACACCGCCGCACCAGGCACTGGGCTGGATTCCCGCGGTCTATGCCGACACCGAGGCGCTCAAGGCAGCGGGGCAGCGCATCGTCTACCTGATCAACCCGCACGTTGGCCACCTGGGGATTTTCGTGTCGTCTGAGATAGCACGGCGCGAACATCGTGCGATCCTCGAGCGGGTGGGCGATCTGGAGTCGCTGCAACCCGGCCTATACGAAATGCGTATCGTGGCGTCGACCGGAAAGTCCGACTGCCGCGAGGATCAATACGAAGTGTGCTTCGAACCACGGCGCGTCGAAGATCTGCGGCATCCCTATCCGGTGAGCGCGTTTTCTCGCGTGCGCGAGTTGTCCGAGCAAATGGACTCGCTGTATGCGCAGACGATCGGACCGTGGCTCAGGTCCTGGAGCACCCCGACCTCTGCCGCCTGCCTGAAGTGGATGCAGCCGATGCGTGCCACACGCTATCTGCTGTCACGCGAATTCAATCCCTGGGCACCCGCGTGGGACTACTGGAGCGCATACGCCCGGGAAACCCGTCGCCCCGTCACGACCGACAATGTTTTCGCAACTATCGAACGCGCCTGGGCGCAATCGGTGTCGCATTCCTTCGGCGTGTGGCGCGATGCCCGTGATGCCGGCACCGAAGCATTGTTCGAAGGACTGTATGTACGCTAGGCGTCTGCGCGACAGAAGGTAATGGATAGACGGCCCTAAACTCGCGGCCTGCTTTAGTCCAGCGCGAGGATCGAAATTATATGACATTCAGAGCAAGCGTGATCAAGCGATGGTCACGCAGAGGATTCCTCGCTGCGTTGGGCATCGCGGGTGTTGGCGCGGCGTGCACTGGCGGGTGGTGGCTGCGACATGGAGAAGGTTTCCGCAATCCGTGCCTGACCGGACCGATGCCCAAATGGCTGGCTGACCACGAACTCGTCCGGACGGCGTGGGAGGGCGTTCGTCCCGCCGAAGTATGGGACTGTCATGTGCATCTGGCCGGCACCGGCGACAGCGGCAGTGGTGCCTGGATCAATTCCGACATGCGGACGCTGGAGAGGCCCTTCGAGTTTGCGCATACGGCGTTCTTCATGGATGGGGCCTGCATTTTGCTTGGCGCGTCCGAGGTGGACGAACCTTACGGGCGCCGCCTGGTGCAGCTGATCGACGCATTTCCCGCAGGGGTGCGGCTGCTGCTCATGGCATTTGAAGCGGCATACGCAGAATCTGGACAGATGCTCCTGTCGCGCACGGCATTCTTCGTACCAAACGAATACGTAAGGGGGTTCGCAAGGCGATTTCCGGAGCGCTTCGAGTGGATCGCCTCGGTACATCCGTACCGTTCAGATGCGATCGAGGCACTCGAGGAAGCGGCGCTTTGGGGAGCGCGAGCGATCAAGTGGCTGCCTTCGTTGATGAATATTGACCCCGATTCCCCGCGCTGCGATGCCTTCTACGAAGCCTTGCGCCGCGTGGATCTGCCGCTGCTGACCCACGGTGGCTACGAACACCCGATCCTGGGGTCCCAGCACGAGTTGAACGGTCCCCTCAAGCTGCGCCGGGCGCTCGATCACGGTGTTCGCGTGATCGTCGCCCACTGCGCCACTGAGGGCGAGTCGCCCGATCCGGAAGCGAGTGGTGTTCCGGTGGCGAATTTTCGTCTGTTCGCCCGGATGATGGACGAGTCTCGCTACGAAGGCTTGCTGTTCGGAGACATCTCGGCGATTACAAGCTTCCGCGACCCGAATATCCTGCGTGAACTGATTGAGCGGATCGAGTGGCATCCGCGATTGCTCTACGGCTCCGATTATCCGCTGCCGGGGATCGCGCCCGCGGTGTCGCCCAACCACTTGGCCGAACAGGGTTTCCTCCAGCCTTCAAAAACACAGATACTGCGGGAGTTGCGCCGGTACAACCCGCTGTTGTTCGACTACACACTGAAGCGTCACCTGCGTGCCAACGGCAAGGGTTTTGCCGCAGATCTGTTCGAGACGCGCCGCTTTTTCGAGCATCGCAGGGCGGTAGGCAGTGGCGACATCAACCCCTTTAAGACCGGCGTGGACCTCGTTTCTGGTGAAGGACGCGGCGTCGAATGAAGGAGAAAAGAGCACGGGTTCGTCCGCGACGAATACACCGTCGTGGATGCCCTTGGAGTTGTGTCTACAAGTGTCGCACCGGTCTGTTCAGCGGCTTCTTTCCGGCGAATTGCGCATGCACATGCGCCGCTGTACGCGCCTGGCAAATGCCTTCGGCTGGAAGCTGGACAAACGACACAATAGCAAGAAGCCGGGACGGCCAGTTCTTCCGCGTGAGCCCGGCTATTGTCATGCGTAGCGAATTCGTTCGGCGATAGATTACCGTGAGTCCCCTGCACGCCTCTCGCCGATCCGGTCCTACATCCCGACGCCGGTGGACATGGGCCGCGGTCGTCGCGACACTCGGCGCAGCGCTGGTAACCGCAACCGCGATGGACCAGCGATAACCAGAATTTGCGCATGATCGGCCAGCCGACCCACAGCACAACCGGCGTGCCCAGCGAAAACTGGACTCAGCCGCGTGGCCTTGGCTGCAGGCCGAACAGTCGTCATGGTGCGTATGGCGTGTTGCCTGACCTTGTCCCGGTGTCACGCCTGGAGGCTCGTACAGACCCGCTGCAGAAGTGCCCGTACTTCCTTGCCAAGGGCATGTACTTCCGGTTTGTCGACCAACTGCAACACGACCTCTGTATCCATGAACGCAACCGTTATGGTTCCATCGGCTTCCTCACGGACGACAACGTTGCACGGCAGTAACAAACCGATATCGGGGTCAGCCTCGATCGCGCGGTGGGCGAGCGGGGGGTTGCATGCGCCGAGTATGCGATACGGCCGGTGTTCGATATTGAGCTTGTCTTTCAGCGTCGCCTTGACATCAATATCGGTGAGCACGCCGAATCCCTCCTTTTTGAGGGCCTCGGTGACTTTCGCGACGGCGGTATCGAACGGCACCTTTAGTTGAGTACTGAATCCGTACATGTATTGACTCCTTTTATATGAGAGGCGAACGACAGGGTCGGGCGCTGCAATTTCATTCTCGATTTCGGCCAAGGCGGGATGGGCTGAAACCGCAGTACACCTCCCCGTTGATTTTCATCCGGCAGCGCACGGCAAAAAGCGGGGAACAATTCGTTCGCCGTACTCGCCCCTTGATCCGCCATCAAACACAGAATCAAGGGTCGCAGTTATTTGGCGGGCATCGACTCCATTGCCTGATTGTGCTGCATCATCTGCTCCATCATCATCTGCATCATGTCCATGCGTTTTTCCATCATTTCGTGGCGCTTCATCATGTCGCCCTCCGCCATGCCGCCCTTCTTGCCCGCCATCATCTTGTCGCCGCGTTGACCGCTGCCCAACATCATCGGGCCGCCCATGCCGTGCATCGCCTTCATGTTTTCCTGCATGGTCTGCATGTGCTCCTGCATCAGCTTCTGGCGCTCCTTCGGGTCGCTGGTCGCGCGGATTTTTTCCATCTGCTGCTGCATCTTCTCCATGTTCCCCTGCATCTGGGGCATCTGTTTGTCCATGTCCATGCTCATCGCCGGCTTGGCGGGCGCGGATTTATCCTGCGCTGATGCGATTGGCGCCGACAGGGCACAGGTAATGACTGCGGCAAGCAGTATCGAGGTTTTCATCGTGGCATTTCCTTTAAGGGTGAGTAAATTTGTGTTTCTGTTACTGCCTACTGTTGACAGCCAGGGCTCGGTCTGGACAAGTCAAGACGTGACCAGTTCAGATCCCAAAGCTGGACGCCAACCGAATACGACACGTGCAGCCATATCCGCAATTTGACGAGCACCGTAAAGTACCGCCAGACCTTTCTATCTCTCTCATTTGCCCTTTCGCTGGACGACCCACACAACGAGGCCGACGACGACGACGATCAGAAGCAAGATCGGACCCGATGCCCCACCGTAACCACCCATCCAGCCAGCGCCCGACATACCACCATTCATCATGTTGCCGTTCTGCCCCGACGCGGTGCCGGTGACCAACAGAAGAGGCACCATACCAACAGCGATAGCAAGCAAGTTCTTCATGAATTTCTCCAAGCGAAAAGATGAAACCAGCGGACCACATTGACCCAAGTGCGCGCGAGACTGGAAGAGCCCGTCACGCCACTTGGAAACCCGGCAACGCAAAGCAGCTTCCATAAGGCTCAGGTTGCCTGCGCCACCAGGCAACAATGCGGATCGCATGCCTTTCAATGGAACTTTGCGCTGACCTACTGCTGACGTCTGTGCGACAACGAACATAGCGTTGCTTCAGCCCGGGACGGCTGTGCGCGTGGTGATGAGCATGGTCGTGCCGGAGTCCAGAATCCGCAATTTGCGTGGCGGTGCCTTACCGGACGCCGACCTTGCGTTGCTCCGTGCGCACGTAGGCCGTGATGACGAAGAGATCGCTCACACCTTATTCAGTGCTTCCCTGGATTACAAGACTGTAATCGTTCTGTCAGCGTGCGGTCGGGGCACACGCGCCATACTTGCGCCAGTCGTGAGTTACCTGAAGGATCCCACATGAACGTCCTCATTCGCCTGGCCAGTCTGATGGCCGGTTTCGTCGTCTCGTTGTCTGCCGCCGCGCAGCCGCCGCTTCCGGTAGTCGACGTCTACAAGAGCCCCACTTGCGGCTGTTGCAGCAAGTGGATCGATCATCTGCAGCAGAACGGCTTCGAGGTTCGTGCCCACGATGTGCCGGATACGAGTGTCATGGGGGAGAAACTCGGCATGCCGCAGAAGTATGGTGCCTGCCACAGCGCAACGGTCGGCAGCTACACCATCGAGGGACATGTCCCCGCGCCGGACATCAAGCGCCTGCTGGCCGAGCGGCCCAAGGCGGTCGGCATCGCGGTACCGTCGATGCCGCCCGGCTCGCCGGGCATGGAAGGCAGCAAGCCGATTCCGTACGACACCCTGCTGGTCAAGACAGACGGCAGTGCCGCTGTCTATGCCCGCCACTGACACGCAAGCTCATCCCGGAGGTCCGCCATGAACCACATGCAACGCACACTCACCGCAACGGCCTTGTCTCTTGCTTTCGCGTTCCCGTTCGGCGCCGCAGCGGCCGAAGCGGACGAACACACCGGCCACCATCCGGAGAAATCCGCCGCGGCCAGCACCGCGCCGACAGCAGCGCCGGCCACCGATACGCGCATGGACGAACTGCGCACACGCATGCGCGCCATGCGCGAGGAGCGCGATCCGCAGAAACGCATGCCGATGATGGATATGCAGAAGAAGGACATGGCGGCCATGATGGAACAGATGGGGATGGCCGGCGGCGGCATGATGGGTGCAGCGAGTGGCAAGGATTGCATGATGATGGGCAAGGACGGCAAGACTCCGATGAAAGCTGCGCGCGGCAAGGGGATGCCCTCGGGCATGGGCGGCGGCATGCACGGAATGATGGAACGTCACATGGAAATGATGGACATGCGCATGGAGATGATGCAGATGATGGTGGAGCAGATGGCTACGCAGAAGCAGTCCGCTCCGTCACCGACGAAGTAATCCTGAACAGGCGTGCCGCAGGGCACCGTCGCATCTGTCGCGAATCGCAATGGAGAACCCGGAGAGCACCATGCCCGACCACAAACACAGCCACCCGGGGCGGAATCGTCGATCGGAGCCAAAGCAGCCGGCTGCTACGCCCGCCTCACAGCCAGATCCGGGCGCAGCGACCCCTTCCGTACATCACGGCAGCCATACCAGTCATGGCACGCATGACCACGCGGCTCACGAGCAACACGATCAAGACCTGAGCCCGGCCGCACCCTTGTCGAGCGAGGTCGGCGCGGTCTACACCTGCCCGATGCACCCGCAGGTGCGCCAGGCGCAGCCCGGCAACTGCCCGATCTGCGGCATGGCGCTAGAGCCGGTGATGCCTGTGCTGGACGACGGGCCGAATCCGGAGCTGCTCGATTTCACGCGGCGTTTCTGGTGGACGCTGCCGCTTACCGTGATCGTCACTTTCCTGGCGATGTTTGGCCACTACCTGCCGGGTTTCCCGGCTGCCGCGCGTACCTGGACCGAACTGCTGCTGAGCTTGCCGGTGGTGTTGTGGGCGGCGTGGCCGTTCTTCGTGCGCTGGGCACAGTCGATCGCCAAGCGTAGCCCCAACATGTGGACCCTGATCGGCACCGGGGTCGGTGCGGCCTTCGTCTACAGCGTCGTGGCGGCCCTGGCCCCCGACATCTTCCCCGCGTCATTCCAGGCCCACGGCCGCGTCGGCGTGTATTTCGAGGCGGCCGCCGTCATCGTTTCGCTGACCTTGCTCGGGCAGGTGCTCGAACTGCGGGCACGCTCGCAGACTTCGGCCGCCATCAAGTCCTTGCTCGGACTCGCGCCGAAGACGGCGCGGCGCCTGCGCGACGACGGCGCCGAAGAGGATGTGCCGCTGGCGCATGTGCACGTCGGCGATCGATTGCGCGTGCGCCCCGGAGAAAAGGTGCCGGTCGACGGCACGGTGCTGGAAGGCAGATCGAGTCTCGACGAATCCATGCTCACCGGCGAGCCGATGCCGGTCGAAAAGCAGGCCGGCGACAAGCTGATCGGGGCGACCATCAACGGCAGCGGCAGCCTGGTGATGCGCGCCGAGAACGTCGGTGCGCAGACGGTCCTCTCGCAGATCGTGCAGATGGTGGCGCAGGCCCAGCGCTCGCGGGCGCCGATGCAGCGCATGGCCGACAAGGTGTCGTACTGGTTCGTGCTCGGCGTCATCGCGATCGCCGTCGTGACGCTGTTGGCCTGGGGCTGGTTCGGACCGGAGCCGCGCTGGGTCTACGGCATACTCAATGCCGTTGCCGTGCTCATCATCGCCTGTCCTTGTGCGCTCGGGCTGGCAACGCCGATGTCGGTGATGGTGGCGACCGGCCGGGCGGCGACCAGCGGGGTGCTGTTCCGCGATGCCGAGGCGATCGAGACCCTGCGCAAGATCGACACCCTGATCGTCGACAAGACCGGTACGCTGACCGTGGGCAAGCCGGCCTTCCACAGCATCGTCGCCGCCGGCGATTTCTCCGAGGACGAGGTGCTGCGGGTGGCCGGGAGTCTCGATCAGGGCAGCGAGCATCCGCTCGCCGATGCGATCGTCGGCGAGGCGAAGCGCCGCGATGTGACGCTCTCCAAGGCCGAGGAGTTCGAATCCAGTTCGGGCATCGGGGTGCGCGGTCGCGTCGATGGGCGTTCGGTCGCGCTGGGCAACACGGTGCTGATGAGCGACGTCGGTGTCGATGCCAAGTCGCTTGCGGTTGCCGCGGAAGGGCTGCGCACAGAGGGAGCCAGTGTGATGTTTCTCTCCATCGACGGCCGGCTGGCGGGCCTGATCGCGGTGGCCGATCCGATCAAGCCCTCGACGCCCGAAGCGATCGGCCTGCTCCATGCCGCAGGCATCCGGCTCGTCATGGCCACCGGCGACGGC
>APMI01009602.1_pt1 | contig 32437 bp, 28 predicted proteins | sample 667938 | NCBI WGS metagenome assembly APMI01 (sample SAMN01084076, study PRJNA167559) | wastewater metagenome | biome: Wastewater | place: Denmark: Ejby Moelle, Odense | collected 2011-11-28
GGGTTTCCCGAAATATTTTATTACGTTTTTCCTTTTCTTTACACTTTATCTTTAAAAAAAAACTGCTTTAAAAAATCTTTCACAGCATCCCTCCAAAAAAAAGCAGCGACAAAAAATCTTCATCCTTACTTTGCGGTTTGAAAACCCTGTACAGTAATTCACACAATAGTATTTTTCCAGGAACAGGTTAAAGAAAACAATATTGTTTCATCATAACAGCAACCGGTATTTATAATGAGTAAAACTAAAACAGGATTTTTTTGCCAGAGCTGCGGATATGAGAGTGCCAAGTGGGTGGGTAAATGTCCTTCCTGTAATAACTGGAATACTTTTGTAGAAGAGATCGTGGTAAAAGGAAATGATAAAAAAGAAAAAGATGAATGGGGCAGTTATAACAATGGAGCAGGCAAATTAAAAACCATCTCTATTAACGAAGTAAGCAGCGCCGAAGAAAAAAGGATCGTTACCAATGATGCAGAAGTGAACCGTGTGCTGGGAGGTGGCATTGTAATGGGAAGTATTGTGTTGGTAGCAGGTGAACCCGGTATTGGAAAATCAACCCTGTTTTTGCAGATCGGTTTGCAATTAAATGGCATTACCACACTTTACATCAGTGGCGAAGAAAGTGAGCAGCAGATAAAAATGAGGGCCGACAGGCTCGGCATTAAAAGCGAAAACTTTTACTTGCTTACAGAAACCAATACACAAACCATTTTCCAGGAAATAAAAAAACTAAAACCACAACTGGTAATTGTTGATTCAATTCAAACCCTGCAATCACCTTATGTAGAAAGCGGTGCCGGAAGTGTAAGCCAGATAAAAGAAACCGCAGCAGAATTGCAGCGCTTTGCAAAAGAAACCAATACACCGGTATTTTTAATTGGTCATATCACAAAAGATGGCACCATTGCTGGTCCCAAGATCCTGGAGCACATGGTAGATACTGTGCTGCAGTTTGAAGGCGACCGGCACTATGCCTACCGGATATTACGCACCTTGAAAAATCGCTTTGGATCTACCGCAGAGCTGGGCATCTATGAAATGACCTCTGATGGCATGAGGGCAGTGAACAATCCTTCAGAAATACTGATTACACAAAAAGAAGAACCACTGAGTGGTATTGCCATTGCTGCAACCATGGAAGGCATCAGGCCATTGCTGATAGAAGGGCAGGCACTGGTAACTCAAAGTGTGTACGGTACACCGCAACGTACGGTTACCGGTTTTGACCTGCGCCGTTTGCAATTATTACTGGCCGTACTTGAGAAGCGTGGTGGGTTTCACTTTGGAGTAAAAGATGTTTTTGTAAATATCGCAGGCGGTATAAAAGTGGAAGACCCATCGATCGATCTTGCCATTGTATGCGCCCTGCTCAGCAGTTATGAAGATGTTCCCGTAAACCAGCATTATTGTTTTGCCGGGGAAGTTGGCTTGAGCGGGGAGATCAGGGCTGTTAACCGCATTGAACAACGCATTGCTGAAGCAGAGAAACTAGGTTTTGAAAAGATCATTGTAAGTAAGTACAATGCCAAATCGATGGGCAAAATAAAACACGGCATCGAAGTAGTGGCCTTGGCTAAAGTGGAAGAATTGTACCAGTATCTTTTTTAAGTACCATTGAATATGATGTTATTTTGCTGTACATTTAAGTATGCCATTGGTTAAAAACATACTGTCCGATCTGCGGCATCTTTTCTATCCGCATACCTGCGCAGGTTGCGGTTCTGATATTTTGCCCGACGATAACCTGCTGTGTGCAAAATGTTTTTTAAACTTACCCGTTACTTTATATGCACAATACGAGCACAATCCCATTGAAAAGATCTTTTGGGGCAGGATACCGGTAAGAGCCGCACATGCAGAATTTTATTTTGCCAAAGATTCACTGATCCAGCAGTTGATCCACCAATTAAAATACAAAGGCAATAAAGACATCGGTATTTTTCTAGGCGAATTAGCAGGACAAACATTGCTCAACAGCAAACGCTTTGATAACATAGAAGGGCTCATACCATTGCCCATGTTTCCCGATAAAGAAAGAAAAAGGGGTTACAACCAGGCAGCGGTTATCTGCAATGGCATGTCTGCTGTAATGAATGTGCCGGTGCTTAACAATGTGCTGATCCGCCGCCGCTTTACAGAAACACAAACAAAAAAACACCGTGCAGAAAGATGGGAGAATGTAGCAGATAGTTTTGCAGTAACCAATCAAAACCTGCTTGCAGGAAAACACCTGTTGCTGGTAGATGATGTGATTACCACTGGTGCTACGCTTGAAGCAGGCGCACATTTTCTTTTAAAAATACCAGGCGTACAATTGAGTATTGCAGCATTGGCCGCCGCTGTAAAATAATACCGTCACCGCTGTCCGCCCGGCCCTTAACAAAATAACTTACATTTGAAACATGAAGCCGTTTGCATCTTTTTATCTTTTTACCCTTTCTTTCCTGCTGCTGATCACTGCCAGCTCCTGCAGAAAAGATTCTTTCATCACCTCTCCCGATGCAACGATCAGTACCAGTGAGAACATTCTTAAATATGATACTGTTTTTACCAGCATTGGCTCCGTTACGCAATCGTTCAAGATCAGGAATAGCAATGATCAAAAATTACTGCTGAGTAGTGTAAAAGTAATGGGTGGCACTGCATCTGCCTTTAAAATAAACATTAACGGGGTGGCAGCGCAGGAACAAAGCAATATAGAACTGGCGGCCAATGACAGCATGTATGTATTTGTGTCGGTGCAGATCAATCCCAATCTCAGCGATCTTCCTTTTATTGTAAAAGACAGTATCCAGATCTCCTTTAACGGCAATACTAATTATGTACAACTGGAGGCTTTCGGGCAAAATGCCAATTTTTTACGCAACCGCATCATCAGTACAAACACGACCTGGAATAACCGCCTGCCTTATGTAATACTCGACCGACTGCGGATCGATGCCAATGTAACGCTTACGCTGGAGGCCGGCTGCAGGATCTATTGCCACGCCGATGCGCCGATATTGGTTGATGGAACCCTGGTAGCCAATGGCACCAAAGATCAACCGGTGGTTTTTCGTGGCGACCGGGTAGATGAGGATTACAAAGATCTGCCGGCAGCCTGGCCGGGCATTTACTTCAGGGAAACAAGCAACAACAACCTCCTTACTTATACACAGGTACTAAATGCGTACCAGGCCATTGTTGCAGAAAATCCTTCCGGCAATTCAATACCAAAGGTTACCCTTCACCAGTGCATCATTGACAATGCTTATGATGCCGGTCTGCTTTGTGTTAACAGCAGCCTGTATGCAGATAATAGTTTGATCAGCAACTGCGGCAACAACGTGAATTTCCTATTGGGCGGCAACTATAAACTTACCAACTGCACCGTAGCATCTTACTCAACTTTTATCAGTCATAAAAACCCGGTATTATCAGCCAGTGATTACGCACTAAACAGCAGTGGATCGGTTGAAACAAAAAGTCTGGATGCCCTTTTTGAAAACTGCATTTTCTGGGGCGAAGAAGGCCTTGTTGAAAATGAAGTGCAGGTTGCAAAGCAGGGAGCCGGGCCATTTAATGTAACGTTCAGCAAATGTTTATACAGGGCGTCAACCGACCCCTCCCCTGCAACGGTCACAGATTGCATCCGCAACCAAAACCCGGTGTTTGACAGTGTGAATGTCACCAAAAGGATATTTGACTTTCACATCAGTGATCCCACGGCGCCGGGCCATGATTACGGTAACGGCACGGTTTTTACAGAAGACCTGGATGGCCGCAGCCGCAGTAACGGTTTGCCCGACCTGGGCTGCTATGAAAAACAGTGACCGAACAAATCAATTCTTCATTCGTTACAATTAAAAAACAGATCATGCTCAAACTACTTATTACCGCTATTACCTTGGTGTCCTGTGCGGCTCAAAACAACAATACAACTATGACAACAGAAGTTTCTAACCCGGTTGCGGTTACCAAAAAGTCGATCTATGATTTTAAAGTGCCGGCGCTTGATGGCAGCACCATCGACTTTGCTTCCTTTAAAGGAAAAAAGATCCTGATCGTAAACACCGCCTCCAAATGCGGGTACACACCGCAGTACGAAGGACTGGAAGAACTCTATAAAAAATACCAGGATAAACTGGTGATCGTTGGCTTCCCTGCCAATAACTTCGGCGAGCAGGAACCCGGCACCAATACCGAGATTCAGGAATTTTGCAAAAAGAATTATGGCGTGAGTTTTCCAATGGCGGCAAAGGTTTCTGTAAAAGGGGATGACATGGCACCTGTTTACAAATGGCTTACCAGCAAAGCGGAGAATGGTGTACTGGATGCGGAGATCAAATGGAATTTCAATAAGTTCCTGCTGGATGAGAATGGTAAATTATTGAACTATTTTGAAAGCAAGGTGGCACCAATGAGTGAAGAGCTCACCAGTAAACTATAAATACAATAAATGTTTTTTATAAGCCATTGGTTACTGAACTGATGGCTTTTTTATTTTACTTTGTACCCAATGCAGTTTGAAAACATCATCGGCCAGAAAGAGGTAAAGGAACATATCATACAAATGGTGCAGCAGAACAGGCTGAGCCATGCGTTGCTGTTTTTAGGCAAAGAAGGCAGCGGCGCCCTGTCGCTGGCCATGGCTTTTGCACAATACATTGTTTGTGAAAAGGTAAATGGCAAATCAACTGCCCCGGCACCCGGCCCATCCTTATTTGGTGAACCTGAACCAGCAACAGCTATCGAGAAACAAGAAACAAGAAACGACTCCTGCGGAACCTGCCCGGCCTGCACCAAAGCTACTCAACTCATTCACCCCGATATTCATTTTTCTTACCCGGTTATCCCGAGAAAGCCTGGAGACAAACCCCTGAGCACGGACTATATTAAGAACTGGAGGGAATTTGTTGCTGCCAGCCCCTATGGCAATGTATTCGACTGGCTGCAGTTTATCGGTGCCGAAAACAAGCAGGGAAATATCACTGCAGAGGAATGCAACGATATTAACCGCAAGATCAGCCTCAAAAGTTTTGAGAGCGAATACAAGATCCTCATCATCTGGATGCCGGAATACCTCACCAAGAATGGTAACAAGCTGCTTAAATTAATAGAAGAACCGCCCCCCAATACGCTTTTTCTACTGGTGGCCGAAAGTGAAGAACAGATATTGCCTACCATTTTATCACGTACCCAACTGGTAAAGATTCCCCTGCTCAGCAATGAGGAAATTGAGGTGGCGCTGGAACTGAGAGCAGGCGTAACAATCGATAAGGCCAGGCAGATCGCCCTGCTCAGCGAGGGCAATTACCGGGAGGCCCTGCATTTATTACAGCATGAAGAAAGCGACTGGCAGGCCATGTTGAGAGAATGGCTCAACCTGGTGGTAAAGAAAAACCTTGCAGGGCAGGTAAAGTGGGTAGATGATATGAGCAAGCAGGGCCGGGAAAAACAGAAGCAATTCCTCAAATACTTTACCCACCTGCTCGAAATGGCCATCCGGGTGCAATTCATCCCTCCTACCGCCGAAGGCATGAACAATGAAATGGATTTTGCCCTCCGCCTCAATAAACTGTGTGGCATCGGCCAGCAGGACGCTATCATACAGGAACTGGATAAGGCCAGCTACTACATAGAACGCAATGCCAACGGCAAAATGCTGTTTCACGCCCTCTCCATTAAGTTGTACCACATTATTAGTAACAATTCATTAATTTTGACCAACTGAGGAAAATCGATTGGACGGAATGTTAATGGGCAACTTGTTTCTATTTGTTGTTTGCCAATATTTTTTATACCCGGCGTTTTCAACAATATTCAACATCGTTGTAGTCGAAGACTGATTAAAATATTTTTCCGGTGGAAAAAGACTTTAATCTCACTTTTACAGCATTGCTCATTTCAGCAGTGTTTTTAATAAAACAGTGTTTTCAGTAGCGGAAACGAGTACAAGTGTGCGACGCCACTGAAGCCCATAGCAGCAAGCAGCCCGGCTCAACATCTTTTCTCCTCATCAATTAATGCTCACCGGCTTACCAGGCAAAAACTGTTTGCATTAATGCTTTTATTTTTAACTTTTAATTGTTGACTTTATATGGGATGTGGAAGTTGTGGAACAGCCGGCGGTGCCCCGGGAGGCTGCCAGAGTCATGGTAGCTGTGCCAGTGGCAGTTGCAACCGCATGAACGTGTACGACTGGTTGGCGAACCTGCCGTTCAGCGACCCGGAAAGTTCCTGCAAAATGGTGGAAGTAAGCTTTAACAACGGCAGCCGGAAAGATTATTTCCGGAATACTACCAGTCATTTTTTTGAAAAAGGCGAAATGATCGCCGTTGAAGGTGTGAGCGGTTTTGACGTGGGCAGCGTGAATATGACCGGTGAACTCGTGCGTTTACAGTTGAAGAAAAATAATATCAAGGAAGACAATCCCGAGATAAAAAAGATATTGCGGCGGGCCAATGAGAACGATTTGGGTAAATTAAAAGAAACAAAGGCCAGGGAAAGAGATGTAATGATCCGCAGCCGGGCAATTGCCAAGCAGCTTAACCTGGAGATGAAGGTGGCCGAAGTAGAGATACAGGCCGATGGCCGCAAAGCCACTTTTTTTTACATCGCAGACGACCGGGTTGATTTTCGTGAACTGATAAAAATATACGCCGGCGAGTTTAAGGTAAAGGTAGAAATGCGGCAGATCGGTGCCCGCCAGGAAGCAGGGAAAGTGGGCGGCATCGGTAGTTGTGGCCGGGAATTGTGTTGCAGTACCTGGCTAACCGATTTTAAAAGCGTGAACACCAATGCAGCCCGTTACCAGAACTTAAGCATCAATCAAACCAAGTTAAGCGGCCAGTGCGGCAGGCTTAAATGCTGTTTGAATTATGAGTTGGATACTTACCTTGATGCACTGCAGCATTTTCCGGATGATTGTGATTCGATAGAAATAGCCAGGGGCAGGGCCTTCCTGGTAAAGAAAGATATTTTCCGCAACCTGATGTGGTACACCCTGCCAGACAGTAATAAACAATATCCCTTAACCCTGGAAAGGGTAAATAAGATCAAATCGCTGAACAAGCAGGGCATTAGGCCAGATGAACTGGAGCCGGTGGAAGTAACCAGCAAAAAGCCGGTGGAAGTGGAACCTGCTTATGCAGATGTGGTTGGGCAGATAAGCCTTCGCAGTCTTGAAAAAACCAGCCGCAAAAGAAGGGACCAGGAACGCAACCAGGGCCAGGGTAACCGGCAGGGAGGCAATGATAACAGGGGCGGCCAGCAAAACAGGCCGCAGCAAAACCGCGGTGGCAACCCCAACCAACCCAACAGGGAAGGCAACCAGCAACCCGGCAACAGGCCACAGCAAAACCGTGGCCAGCAAAACAGGCCGCCTCAAAACCGTGGTGGAAACCCCAACCCTCCTAATAGGGAAGGCAACCAGCAGGGTAACAGGCCGCAGCAGCAGCGTCCTCCGCAAGAGAGGGGCAACCAGCAGCAGGGCAACAGGCCACAGCAACAACGCCCTCCTCAAAACAGGGGAAACCAGCAACGGCCGCCGCAAAGACCAGACGACAGGAACAAGGATAATGAAGACAAAAAATAATTGATTGATATAAAATTAAACGCCGGGGCGATACCTGGCGTTTTTTATATTTACGTTCAAAATAACCTATGTCCATCACAGTAGACCACCTTACCAAAGTTTACGGCACACAAAAAGCGGTAAACGACATTTCATTCACCATCAACAAAGGAGAGATCGTTGGATTCCTGGGGCCCAATGGTGCAGGAAAAAGTACCACGATGAAGATCATTACAGGTTACCTGGAGGCAGACGGTGGTAAAGCTGCTGTGTGCGGAGAAATTGTTGACCCGCATTCATCCAATACAAAAAAGAAGATCGGCTATTTGCCGGAAGCCAATCCCCTTTACTTTGATATGTATGTAAGGGAATACCTGGAATTTATTGCCAATGTGCATGGCATAAAAAATACAAAAGCAACGATAGAAGCAGCGATCAATACCGTAAAACTAAAGCTGGAAGCCAATAAAAAAATTGGGCAGCTAAGTAAGGGATACAAGCAAAGGGTGGGCATTGCCGCCGCATTGATACACGATCCCGAAGTGCTGATACTGGATGAGCCTACATCAGGCCTTGATCCTAACCAGATCATCGAAATAAGGGAAGTGATCAAAAATCTTGGGAAAGAAAAAACAGTGTTGTTCTCTTCCCACATCCTGCAGGAAGTGGAAGCCATGTGCGAAAGAGTGATCATCATTAACCGGGGCAATATTGTGGCAGACGATCTGTTGAGCAACCTTCGTAAAACAAGTTCGGCGCAGCAACAGGTGATCGTTGAATTTAAGGGTGATGTAAATATCAATGACCTGGCAATACTAAGCGATGTAAGCGAAGTGAAACAGTTATCTGCTTTCAGCTTTCAGTTTGCAACCGCTAATGCAGATGCATTAAAGAAACAATTGCTTCAATTTTCGATCGATCAAAACCTGGACATTGTTTCGCTGCAAACAGCATCACACAGCCTGGAAGATGTTTTCAGGGAATTGACGAATTAATTGATGCAGCAAAAAACTGTTTCAAATCACATCAACGGCTGCTGTAAATCATCAAAAATAAATGGTTGGTATGTTTGCAGCGTACTGCCTATTTTGTTTCTTTGCACTCAATATTTCAATAATAATAAAATCATACAATTATGAGCTACATCGCATCCATTTTTGCCCGCCAGATATTAGACAGTCGTGGAAATCCTACCGTGGAGGTAGACGTGTTAACCGAAACAGAAAAATTAGGCAGGGCTGCGGTTCCAAGTGGTGCCAGCACGGGTGTGCATGAAGCGGTGGAACTCAGAGACGGCAAGAAAAATTATTATGGTGGAAAAAGCGTACTGAAAGCAGTAAACAATGTAAATACAACCATTGCTGAAAATTTATTGGGATGGGATATTGCAGACCAAACCGGTGTGGATGCTGCCCTCATTAAATTAGATGGCACTGCCAACAAAGGTAAACTGGGCGCCAACGCCATGCTGGCGGTAAGTATGGCCATAGCGAAAGCTGCCGCTGCCGAAGCAAACCTTCCCCTGTACCGTTACATTGGCGGAACCAATGCCAAAATTTTACCGATCCCGATGATGAACATCTTAAATGGTGGGGCTCATGCGGATAACAAGATCGATTTCCAGGAATTTATGGTAATGCCGGTTGGCGCCAGCACTTTTAGCGAAGGATTGGCCTGGGGGGTTGACATCTTCCATTCACTCAAAAGTGTATTAAAGAAAAAAGGTTTTAGCACCAACGTAGGTGATGAAGGAGGATTTGCTCCCAATATCCAGAGCAACGAAGAAGCGATTGAAACGGTGTTAACGGCTATACAGGCAGCAGGATATAAAACCGGCAGCCAGGTAATGATTGCAATGGATGCTGCCAATAGTGAATTGTGGGATGCCAAAAAGAAAAAATATGTATTCCATAAAAGTGACGGCAAAGAAATGACCAGCGAACAACTGGTGGCTTACTGGACCAGTTGGGTAAAAAAATATCCTATCTGCTCTATTGAAGATGGTATGGCTGAAGATGACTGGAAAGGCTGGAAAATGCTTACAGAGGCGATTGGCAGCAAATGCCAGTTGGTTGGGGATGATCTTTTTGTGACCAACGTAGATCGTTTGGAAAGGGGCGTTAAAGAAGGTATCGCCAATGCGTTGCTGGTAAAAGTAAACCAGATCGGTACTGTTACAGAAACCATCAATGCCGTAAGCATGGCACAGCAGGCCGGCTACAATACGATCATGAGTCACAGAAGCGGTGAAACAGAAGACACTACCATCGCAGACCTTGCAGTTGCATTGAACTGCGGACAGATTAAAACTGGTTCCGCCAGCAGAACTGACCGTATGGCCAAATACAATCAGTTGATAAGAATTGAAGAAATTTTGGGCGACAGCGCCATTTATCCAAAAGGAAAAATTAAATTTGGTAAGTAATCGACTTCGATCATGCAGGACAATACTGAAAATACATCCACCTCGTCCCCATCCCTGCTTAGCAGGGGTTGGGATAAGGTTTCATGGCTTAACAACAAATATTTGTTGGCCAGCCTGCTGTTTTTGGTATGGATGTTCTTTTTCGATCCGAAAGATATTGGCTCTGCCTTCAACCGCTGGCACAAATACAAAGAGTTGCAGGCTAGTGAGAAGCAACTTTCTAACCAGATCGATGACACCAAACTGGAGCGTAGCCAGTTAAAAGACAATGCCCGTACCATTGAAAAATATGCCCGGGAAAACTACCTGATGAAGAAAGACAATGAAGATATTTTCATTATAAACGAGGCAAAAACAGGAAAATAAAGCAATTATCCGGAACAATATTTGACTTGTACAGGCGTTTTTAGTTCGGATAATTGATAATTAATTTCTTAACAAGCTTTTTAACTTATGCACAGCATCACACAAGAGGAGCTGCTACAGTACATGTACGGCGAAACCTCCATCGAAAAAACAGTAGCCATTAAGGCCGCTTTACAAACGGATTGGTCCCTTCGGGAACAATACAATTTGTTGGTGGCGGCGCAGCAGAATCTTGAAAAAGTAACGCTGGCTCCCCGAAAGCAGGCCATTGATTTCATTATGAACTACGCCAGTAAACAGGTAAAAGAGTGTACAGAGCAGTAGGTTGATCTTTCCAAACAAATTTTTAAACTAATTTAGTCCCCCGGTTAATTCCAGGGGATTTTTTTATGACAAAGGAACAACGCTACCAGTTCGTGATCGATTATTTCCTTGCACACAGCCCGGACGCAGAAACTGAGTTATTGTACGACGACCCTTTCCAGCTGCTGGTAGCGGTGATCCTTTCGGCCCAATGCACTGATAAAAGAGTGAATTTGACCACGCCGGCCATATTTGAACGGTACCCAACTGCAGAAACCCTTGCTGGTGCCAGTTTTGACGAACTGTTCCCGCTGATCAGGAGCATTTCGTATCCCAACAATAAAACCAAACACCTGATCGGGATGGCGAAGATGCTGATGGAGAAGTTTAATGGCCAGGTACCGATGACGGTGAACGAATTGGTACTGCTGCCGGGTGTGGGCAGAAAAACAGCCAACGTAATCACTTCGGTGGTAGATGAACAACCCAATATGGCCGTGGATACCCATGTCTTCCGGGTAAGTGCCCGGATCGGGCTCACTACCAATGCCAAAACGGTATTGGCAACCGAAAAACAACTCATAAAACATATACCGTCGGGCTATATACACAAGGCTCATCATTGGCTTATATTACATGGCAGGTATATCTGCACCGCAAGAAGCCCCAAATGCAGCGCCTGTGGCATTAAACCTGTCTGTAAATTTTATAACAACAATCTTAAAAAAGGGAATAAAATTCAGGAATAATCGTTTAATTTGTAGAAATTTCCTTTATTTTAAGGTTAATAATGTTCATCCTCAAAGGAACTGACTACTGATGAAAAGAATTACACTGCTTATAGCTGCAATTTTAATATTGGGTACAACAGGGCAAAAGGCATTTGCTCAATATTATTTTTATGATGCTAACTCTTATAACAATCCCGTAATGTTTGAATTAGGTGCATCTGCAGGCGCTATGAATTGTCTTACTGATATCGGGGGGAAAAAAGGACTTGGAAAGAAATTTACCAAGGATATGAACCTTGGTAATACCCAGATAAACGGAAGCATCTATCTTATGGCTACTTACAAAGAAGCCTTTTCGTTAAGGATAGAAGGCACTTTTGGAACGGTGAAGTCTTATGACAGCATATTGGTAAATGAAAAATTGACTACCCAAGGCAGGTACCAGCGAAACCTGAATTTCAAAAGTAAGATATCTGAGGTTGCAGTGATCGGTGAATTCCACCCCCTATTCACATTTGTTGACTGGTCGTTAAGGGATGACAGGGACCCTCCAAGACTTTCACCTTACCTCGCTTTTGGTGTTGGTTATTTTTCCTTTAATCCACAGGCTAAATCAAGAAGAGGTGATTGGATCGATCTTCAACCCCTGAGTACAGAAGGCCAGGGCTTTATTGAATATCCTGAAAGAAAGCCTTACAAGTTGTCTCAAATGAACCTGATCTTTGGAGGTGGTGTGAGGTATGAACTCTCTCCTACTTTTAACCTTCGTGCAGAATTTTTATACCGTAAATTATCAACCGACTACCTGGATGATGTGAGTACCAAGTATATCGACAATGCATTGTTCCAGAATTACTATTCCGGCCAGCAGTTGCAGGATGCGGTAGACATGGCCAGCAACCAAAGAACCAATACTGATCCAAACAACAGCTATATTTTTAGAAAGAGCGAAAATGGTATCAGGGGAAATCCTAAAAATAACGACGCCTATTTTACCTTTAATGTTAAGATCGGGTTCACCTTTGGAAGGGAAAGCGTAAGATAATCAGCAGCATAATTTTAAAATACTCAGGAACACCTTCAGTTATGAAGGTGTTTTTTATTGCTGAAATTCCGCCAGTGCTGTGAGCAGAAAGTCACAAAAAAAGCCGCAGCAAATTAATGCTGCGGCCTTTTCTCTAAAAATGTTCAGTTTATTTATACTGTGGCATTAGTCCTTTTGCCAGTTCGGTCATTCTCTTTAATCCTTCTTCAGGCAAATTACCTTTTTTGAATTCTGCCAACACTTCAGGTAATTTATTTTCCATTTCCAGCAGGAAATGGTCTTCAAAAGCCTTTACATGCTTAACAGCTACGTCTTTTAGTAAACCCTGTGTACCAAGGTAAATGATCGCTACCTGCTTTTCTACACTGAAAGGTGAGTACTGCGGTTGTTTTAATATTTCCACGTTCCTCGCACCCTTATCAATTACATTCTTTGTAGCAGCATCCAAATCACCACCAAACTTAGAGAACGCTTCCAGCTCACGGTAAAGTGCCTGGTCAAGCTTCAGCGTACCGGCCACTTTTTTCATTGATTTGATCTGGGCATTACCACCCACACGGCTCACGCTGATACCCACGTTGATAGCAGGGCGGATACCGGAGTTAAACAGGTTACCTTCCAGGAATATCTGTCCGTCGGTAATAGAGATCACGTTTGTTGGAATGTATGCAGATACGTCACCAGCCTGTGTTTCAATAACCGGCAAAGCGGTGAGAGAACCACCACCTTTTACAAGGTGACGGATAGATTCAGGAAGATCGTTCATTTGCTTTGCAATATCATCCCTTGCAATAACTTTTGCAGCCCTTTCCAATAAACGGCTATGCAGGTAGAAAACGTCACCCGGGTATGCTTCACGGCCTGGTGGACGACGCAACAACAAAGAAACCTCACGGTAAGCTACGGCCTGTTTGGAAAGATCATCATAGATGATCAACGCTGGTCTGCCGGTATCACGGAAGAATTCTCCAATAGAAGCGCCCGCAAATGGCGCATAGAACTGTAATGGAGCAGGATCAGATGCAGAAGCAGCAACGATGGTAGTATACGCCATCGCACCATTTTCTTCCAGTGTTTTCATGATACCCGCAATGGTAGAAGCCTTCTGACCGATCGCTACATATATGCAGTAAACAGGTTTACCTGCTGCGTAAAATTCTTTCTGGTTGATGATGGTATCCACTGCGATGGCAGTTTTACCAGTCTGGCGGTCACCAATGATCAATTCCCTTTGTCCACGACCGATAGGTATCATCGCATCGATCGCCTTGATACCAGTTTGGAGTGGTTCTTTTACCGGCTCCCTGAAAATTACACCCGGCGCTTTACGCTCCAGCGGCATCTCATACAATTCGCCCTGTATCGGACCTTTACCATCAATTGGTTCTCCCAGCGTATTGATAACACGACCGCACATACCATCACCTACTTTGATAGAGGCGATCTTGTCAGTACGTTTTACTTTATCCCCTTCCTTGATCTCGCTGCTGTCGCCCATCAATACCACACCCACATTGTCTTCCTCAAGGTTGAGCGCAATGGCCTTTACACCGTTGTCAAATTCTACCAGCTCACCACTGCGAACGTTGTTCAATCCGTACACACGGGCAATACCATCACCCACCTGTAATACAGTACCCACTTCTGCTAAACTTGCACCTGCATTAAAGTTGCTTAGCTGCTGGCGAAGTATCGCCGAAATTTCATCTGGTTTAATATCTGCCATAAAAATGTATGTTTAAAAAGGCCTCACCCTCATTCCCTCTCCAAAAGAGAAGGAGGTCAGACATTGGTTAATAATTCACTTCCTGTTTTTTACAATTCAACAATTTTGTCAGTTCCGATCTTTCATTCCGCCTACCTGATCTTATGGATATACTCGTTATCCATGAATTGTCTTTTAATATCTTTCAAATCCCTTTGAATGCTTGCATCGATCAGCGTTCCGCCCATTTCCAGCAAAAACCCGCCGATCAGTTCTTCTTTTACGATCGTTTCAAGCTCAATATTCTGCATAGGGGTTGATGACCTGATCTTACCCAAAATAGCTGTTTTGATATCATCGCTTACCGGTGTAGCAGTAGTTAGTTTTACCCTGTAAATATTCCTGAGTGTATTGAACTGCTCAATGTAAGCGTCAGCAATTTCAATCATGATATTTTCTCTTCCTTTACGCACCAGCAGGCGGATAAAAGAACCGGTAATATTATTGACCCGGCTGGTAACAACTGCATCTATTATTTTTTCCTTTGCAGTGGGTTTAATGACCGGGCTACGCAAAACGGCAGTAAAATCAGGGTTTGTTTTGCCCATGCCTTGCAGCATTTTCATGTCTGCATAAACAGCATCTACCTGGCTCATTTCTGTAGCCAGATCCAGTAAACTTTTTGCGTACCTGCCCGCTAAACGTGGATTATGCATTTTGAGTGTAGAATTATGAATTAAAAGTTATGAGTTGAAACAACTTTTACTTTTTAATTTTATTTTTTTTAATTCAGCTTAGCGTCATCTGCCAGTTGCCTGATGTATGTTTCCTGGTCAGCTTTATTGGCCAATTCCCTGCGCAATACTTTTTCACTTACCTCAATTACCAGTTTGCCCACCTGGTTTTTAATATCCGTCATCGCTGCCATTTTCTGGTTGGTGATAGAAGCATGTGCCTCTGCAATGATCTTGGCAGCGTGAGCTTTGGCTTCTTCCCTTGCCTCGCTGATGATCTTGTCTTTTATTTCTTTTGCTTCCTTTAAAATCACGGCCCTTTCTTCCCGTGCCTGCGCCAATACCAGCTCGTTGTCATTCTTTAACTGCGCCATTTCAAGCTTTATCTTCTCGGCGGTAGCAATAGAGCCGGCGATATTTGCTTCCCTGTCGTTCAGCCCTTTGATAATTGCTGGCCAGGCAAATTTTTTCAAGAGAAAGAACACTACTAAAAAAGCGAGCAGGGTCCAAACCAATAAACCTAAATCCGGTGTAAGTAATTGCATTTTTATTAAATTAAAAATGTATGATAAATTCTTTACTGTTCAATATTGGGAACCTGTACAAGAGTGCGACGCCTGTGAAGCAGAAAATCGGACTAAAGCCAGGTTTAAAAAAATTCTCCTTCGTTCTCCCTGTAGGTTGAAGGGTAAAATACTGCATCCTCCGCCCTGTGCTTTGGATGCAGTAGTAAGGTTTGTGGGTTGACAGGCTAATATGCAGTAAAGGAGATTGAACCTTTTCAACTTCTTAACACTTCAACTTTTCAACTTTCTTACAATACCATTGCAAGGAAGCCAACGATGATCGCAAACAATGCAGCACCTTCTACAAGGGCAGCAGTAAGGATCATGTTACCACGAATGTCGTTAGAGGCTTCTGGCTGGCGGGCGATAGCTTCTACTGCTCCCTTACCAATCTGGCCAATGCCAATACCGGCACCAATAGCAGCCAAACCAGCGCCAACTGCACCACCTGCACTTGCAAGAGGTTCAGCTAAAAACACAGTTAATAAACTCATACTTCTGTTTTATATTGATTAAAAAATAAACTTAAATCACTACAGCGTCATCATGCTCATCTCCGTGATGATGCTCACCTTCGAATGCCTGGCCGATAAACACTGCCGTAAGCATGGTAAAGATGAATGCCTGTAAAAAAGCCACCAGCACCTCGATAAAATAAATAAATATGGTAAATGCCAGTGATACGGGAGAAACACCCCAGCCTGCACCTACCGCCATTTTCTCAGCAAAAATGAAGATCATGGATATAAGGCAGATGATAATGATGTGCCCGGCCACCATATTGGCAAAAAGACGTATGATCAAGGCAAAAGGCTTGATGAACACACTCAGGAATTCCACCGGAACCAGGATGAATTTTACACCCAATGGCACACCCGGCGGATTGAAGATATGCCCCCAGTAATGACTGTTGGAACTAAACATGATCACCACAAAAGAAATAAGACCCAATACCGCAGTAAAGGCAATATTGCCGGTTACATTGGCCGTGCCGGGGATCAGCCCGAAAATATTATTAATGAGGATAAAGAAAAATACCGTTAACAGGTAAGGAAGGTATTTATTTACCTTGTGGCCCAGGTTAGGTTTTGCTACTTCATCCCGTACAAAAGTAACCAGTACTTCCACCAGGTTTTGTTTGCCCTTAGGTGCTGATGTTACACCATGTCCCTTGCTGTAGGATTTCGCCACACTCATCATGATCCAAACGAGCAGGGCCAGCGCCAGTATCATCTGCACCACGTTACGGGTAAGAGAAAAATCATACACTTTTGATCCGTCCACCGCTTCTACCTTTCCTTCAGCATTTAATTTATATCCATCTACTTCAGCATGTCCATGCTCAAATTTCGATGACATGAAAACAGAAAATCCTTTTTGTGGAGCGTATAAAATTACAGGCAATGGAATGGAAACAGGATGCTTTTGACCATCACTGCCTTCGTATTCAAGAAAATGAAACTCGTGTGCATCCATAATATGGCCAAAGATCACTTCCTTGGCATTAAAGCCTTCCTTTTTTGCGGGCTCATGTCCTTCCTGGGCGGGATGCCCCCCGTGCTGCGCCTTTACTACATACGACGAAAACAGGAATATTATGCTGAAAGTCGCTGCCAGTAAAGTTTTGATGCCTTTTGCAAACATAGTCTGTCTGAAATTTGGCGCAAAGATAGGGGTTAGCTGCTAATTGTTAAAGAGAAGTAGAGAGAATTTGTTGGAAGAATTAGTCCAGTCAACATTTGTTTTGAAAACGCCACACTAATTTCTCCCTTAAGGCCATGAAAAGGAATTTTAGCCAGTTGCCACCTCTTTTTCAAACTGCATTTTGTGTAACTGGTAGTAAAAACCCTGCTTTTTGATCAATTCCTCATGATTGCCCGTTTCTTTGATCTCTCCTTTTTCGAGTACCAGTATCTGGTTGGCCTTGCGGATAGTTGAAAGGCGATGGGCAATTACAATGGAAGTTCTGCCGGCAATCAGTTTTTCGATGGCATGCTGTATCAGTTGCTCGCTTTCTGTATCTACGGAAGAAGTGGCCTCATCCAGTATCAGGATAGCCGGATCGTATAAAATCGCCCGGACAAAGCTTAACAACTGCCGTTGGCCCAATGACAGGGTTGCACCTCTTTCCATCACATTGTAATCATAACCACCGGGCAGTTGCATAATAAAATCATGTATCCCGATAAGTTTAGCAGCTTCTACTACCTGTTCCCGCTTTATATCCGGGTTGCGGAGCGTAACATTATCGTACACTGAAGCACTGAATAAAAAAACATCCTGCAGTACCACTGCGATCTTACTGCGTAAATAATCCAGCCTGAATGATTCAATGTCGGTATCATCAATTTTGATGCTCCCCTTCTGGATATGATAAAGGCGGTTGAGCAGGCTGATCACCGATGTTTTACCACTGCCTGTATGACCAACGATCGCCATGGTATCTCCCGGCCGTATATTGAAAGAGATATCTTTCAACACATAATTTTCACCTGTATAGGCAAACCATACGTGCTGAAAACTAATGGCTCCTTTCAGGTTAACAGGCGCATATTCGCCATGGCTACTTGCGCTGTCGTCAATATCCAGTACTTTAAAAACCCGTTCGCTGGCGATCATGCCCATTTGCAGCACATTGAATTTATCAGCGATCATCCGGAGTGGGCGGAACAGTAAATTAAGGCAGAGAATAAAAGAAGTGATGATGCCGGCCGTATGCTCACTCCCCTGCCCGCCTGCCCGCCAAACCAGCAGCCCGGTTGAAACGGCAAGGATCAGCTCAACTGCAGGAAAAAAAACTGAGTAGGCAAAGATGGATTTTACATTGGCATTGCGGTGCTCCTTATTAATGTTGTTGAACTTTTTAAATTCTCTTTCTTCTGCAGCAAAGGTTTGTACGATGGCCATCCCGGTGATATGCTCCTGTACAAATGCGTTCAGTTGCGCCACCGCATTGCGTACACGGATGAAAGATTTGTTTACGCTTTCTTTAAAATACCAGGTGGCGATGATGAGTGCCGGGAATGGAGCCAGGCAAATGAGCGTTAATTTCCAGTCTACGATAAACATGTATGTCAATACCGCTACGATCGATAGCAGGTCTGCAATAATCGGAATGAGCCCGTCGCTGAAGATATCATTGATCGATTCAATATCGTTGATGGTACGGGTTGTTAAGGTACCAATGGGCGTTTTATCGTACTGCGCCAGGTTTAGGTTGATCACTTTTTTGTAGGTAGTAACCCGGAGGTCTTTTACCACATTTTGCCCCAGTGAAGCAGTAAAGAATGTAAATACAAAGCGGCAAATAGTTTCCAACAGCAGCAATAAAAGTTGAATAACAGTGATGCCAACGATCACTGCGGCAGCTCCATGCATGAACCATATATCCGGGGAATTTTTTTGCAATCCGCCGGTGATGGTCATTTGTATCAGCCAGGGTCTTACCGGAGAAATAACCGCCAGGAAAACCGCCAGGAAAATGGAGTAATAAAATTTGTTCTTATAGGGCGCTGCAAAATGAAAAACCCTGCGAAGTAATGAAAAGTCGAATATTTTTTTATTCTTTACCGGCATGCTCATGCGGCAAAGTTAACGGGAATCGGCAAGCAGAAAACAGTAAATGCTCAGTAGCAACTACCTTCAGCCATTGGTACCTTCTGCTTTACGAAAGGTTTTTGGGCAAAGTGATCTGCCTATTCGCTTTCCAGCTTTTTATTGTAAGCTTTTATGAAAATAGCGCCAAGATTTTTGTAGGGTGGTACATAATCATCCCAGCTTTCCCGCATGCTTCTATTGGGATCGCCGTAAAACAATTTGGTAAGATTCGCCCACATATCTTTCCAAACAATGGGTTTTCCTGCAGCCAGTGTTTGATTGATGTAATTGATGATGGGGCGGTTGATATCTCCTTTCCCGATCTCTTTGGTAGATACAATGTGCGCATCCGGACTAATGTCCAGTATCTCACTTAAGTTTTTATATCCACCGCAGGATCCGAGCAGTATGATCTTTGCATCGCCGGGCATACGGGCAATGGTGCCGGGCAACCAATAACTATGACCACGGTGTACAACGATGGATGGGTTAAGTTCCATTTTACTCAGGTAACTATTCAGGTGTTTCTGTGCGGTATCATCTAAATTCTGATCACTGTCTAACGGAAGGTTGGCATAGATCCACACTGGTTTTCCCTTGATGGATTTTATTTCTACCCACTCCTTCTGCCTGGTGATTTTCCACTCCTTGCTGCTGAAAGAATTGATAAAGCCCGGAAATATTTTTTTGCCATCTTCATCACCATAAAAAAATACCTGCTGTATCACCCTTCCGTTTTCATCGGCCAGGTATTTGTAATCCAGCGAATAAATGGAAGGTATTCCCAGTTGACTGGTAAGGTCAATGCTGTTGTCATTGAATGAAAGAAATATCTGTTTCAGCAATCCATAAATGATTCTGCCTTTGTTGTTGTTGTCTTCAATACTGCGCTGTTCATTGGCACTTACATTCTCAAGCATGTTTTTTAACAACTCGGGATTGTTGATGCTGCTGTAACTATCCGCCACATCCACGGCATCTTCCAGGTTGGTTTTTTCATCCAGGTTTGATACAAACGCTTTCATCAATGTGGTGGCATTGTCGTGCGGCATCATTTTCAGCAGTGTGTCCAACTGGTTGTAGTTGGCGGCCATCTTGATGAACTTCTTAAAAAAATCCATCTTCACATTCATGAGCAACTTATCGGTACGGGGCTGGTTGCCCAGCAATTGTACCAACCTGCTAAAACTATGTTTGTAGCTGGAAGTGTAAATATCATTTTCGCCCATCACGATCATAAAATATAGTTCCTCTGCTGTTAAAGGCTGGATCGCCTTCATTCGTATGGCAAGATTGTTCTGATCATGGAGTTCATTGATGGGAGTAATAAAATGACGCAACGCTTTGCGTTGCAACATATCCCTTAAGCCATTGGTACCAAACATGGCAATGGGGGTATCTTTTTTTACAAGGCGTTCGTAGTAAGCGATCTCAGTTTTAACCAACAATTTGTAATAAGCTACGGTATCCATACCACCTTCTCCATCACCGATAATTTTTTTGATGCTGTCTATAAACTGGCGGCCGGCCAGTATATCATCCAAAAAAGGATAATACAATAATGCGCTGGCAGTATGGCCCAGTTTTGCCACCGTTTTCACCATCGGATCGTTATTTCTCCGGATCAGTTTACCTTCGGGAGAACTGGAGGAAGATGCGTAATCGTAGAGTTGTTTGGGATCATTCTTACAGGCGATCACTACCAGGCTGTCTGCAAAAGGCTCATTGATGTACGGCCGGATGGTAGTAAGAATTTTAGAGGGATTTTTGCTGACGTATTTCAGGTACAGCATTTTCTGGCTTTCCTGGTAACCGGGATTTCTGTTGAATATTTCTGCATTTACCACACCCACTTCGTAAGGCACTTCCTCAATGAGCGGCGCCATGCTCTGGCTGTCGATATTCAACTTCAATATCTTTTCAAAGTTGTCTACCAGTAAAGGCGCAAGCGCAGGGTTTAACCGTTTCGCTTTCCAGCTAACCCTGAATGAACGGAGCAGTTCTTCCACAAAATTCAACTGGCGTATTTTATCGTTGTTGGAAGGTATCCGGTCACTCGATTCTATAAAACAACATATTTCGGTGATACGCCTTGTGAGTGCATCGGTTACCTGCAGGTTGATCTCTTCGTTCTTACTCACTCTTACCACGCTGTCTGCTTTGCCATCAGCCTTATCACATTTTGTAAATTCTTCTTTTACCCTGTCGTGAAATCGAACCCGTTGAAACGGTATCGTCACTTTATCGCACTGGGCAGATACATGCAGGCTGCTGACAACAAAAACCAAGTACGTAAAAACTTTCTTCATGTAATATTTTGAGGTTACGATCTGCAAATTTAAGCGAAGCCTTTCAAATGCCGCTATATGAGTATTTACAGGCGCTGATGATAACAAAACAGGTTAACAATTTCATAATATGGTAATCAGGTAACAACTGTTATTTGAATTAATATGAAAGACTACTTTTGCTCAGCAAATTATGTATGAGTAATGTTAAAAAAATTCTAATCGCTGATGATGAGCCGGATATCCTGGAGATCATCCAGTTTAACCTGCAAAGCGAAGGCTACGAAGTTTTTACAGCTAAAAATGGAGATGAGGCAATAGAAGCTGCCAAAAAATACAACCCGGGGCTTATCATATTGGATATTATGATGCCTGGCAAAAATGGCATTGAGGTTTGTAATATCCTGCGCCTGCAACCTGTTTTTAAAGATACACTGATCATTTTCCTTTCTGCCCTGAGTGACGAAAGCACAGAAGTTCGGGGGTTGGAAACCGGCGCAGATGATTATTTAACCAAACCCATCAGTCCAAAGATCCTGGTAAGCAAAGTAAATTCTCTTTTCAGAAGGGTTACCAGCAGCAAAGAATCGCTGGGTATGATCAGAATCGGCGACCTGGTAATTGACAGGGAAAAATACATCATTACTTACCAGGGAACCGACATCATCCTTGCCAGGAAAGAATTTGAATTGCTGGCCCTGCTCGCCTCCAAACCAAATAAAGTTTTTTTACGCAACGAAATACTCAACCAGGTATGGGGCACCGAGGTGATCGTGGGTGACCGTACCATTGATGTACATATCCGCAAGATCAGGCAAAAACTTAACCTTGACTGCATCACCACCGTCAAAGGTGTAGGATACAAATTTGATCTCCAGTAAACATAGTCTGCCGTTGCAGTTTGCGTGTTTAATTAAATACCTTTGCGTTCAGATCAACATCTGTGGTTAACAGCTTATGTTCTCAGCAAAAAATCTTTCTCCCAATCAACTCTCTGCAAGCACTGCTGTTATCATTGCTTTGCCTATCAGCATCGGCATCTATTTTTTTAAACCGGAATGGTGGATAGCCATTGTTTCATTCGCCGTTATTGCAGCCGGCGCCTACGGGCTCATCCTCTTTATGGTGCAGCAGTTTGTTTATCGTAAAATAAAACTCATCTATAAACTCATCTATCAAACCAAGGCCAGCAAGCGGGAAGAGTTTTACTATAAAAATATTTTGCCTCAAAAAAGTATTGACGAAGTAAGAGAAGATGTGGAAGAATGGGCAGAACAGAAAAAAGCAGAAATAGAGGTATTGCAGCAAAACGAAGCTTACCGGAAAGAGTTTTTGCAAAACCTGTCGCATGAATTAAAAACGCCCATATTTGCCATACAGGGTTATGTACACACGTTACTGGGCGGTGCTTTGGAAAATGTAAACGTTAACCGGAAATTCCTCAACAGTACTTCCCGTAATATCGACCGGCTGGTAAATTTGGTAGATGATCTTGATGAGATATCAAAACTTGAAAGTGGGCAGCAACTCCTGTACAAAGAGAATTTTGTGATACAGGATCTTGTAAAGGATGTATTTGAAACACTGTCGCTAAAGGCAGATGAAAAGCAGCTAAGGATGGCCGTTAAAAAGGGTTGTGAACTGCCACTGGTTGTATATGCCGATAAAGAAAAGATAAGACAGGTATTCATTAACCTGGTTGACAACGCCATTAAATACGGCAAACAAAATGGCATCATTGAAGCCAGTATTTATAAGATTGAAGGGAAAAAGATATTGATCGAAATCAGTGATGATGGGCAGGGCATTTCCGAGGAACATATCGGAAGGATCTTTGAACGCTTTTACCGTACCGATGCCGCCCGCAGCAGGAAGGTGGGTGGCAGCGGGCTGGGGCTCTCTATCTGCAAGCACATTATCGAAGCCCACAATCAAAACATTCACGTTCGCAGCACCATTGATGTAGGCACTACTTTCGGCTTTACACTTGATGGAAAAAGAGATTAAAAATCTGCCGGATCAAAATTGTAATGATCCTTTCTGTAGTAATACACATAAAACCTCCTTGCCTCGCCGCCATTCCGATACTGGATCACCGAATCTGTTTTTGAAGGGAGCCTGTTCTGCAAAACAGCAAACGATTCCTTGTGTACCTGAGAGTTGGATGGAGAAATCACATAGATATCAGTACTATCGGTTACCGGCCCACGCTGTTTGTTGAGCCAGCGGTACTGGTGAATGTATTCGATAGGTCCGAGTACAATGGTACGGATATGCAAGGGCCTGGCTATATAAAAGTCAATATGAGAAGAAGGGAACCATTCGTCACCAAGAATAACGGTTTCGCCTTTATCAGCGGCTGCATGTGTGCTGTGATAAATACTGTCGAAGGTGTTGGAGAATTTTTTCCAGCCGTACATATCCAGCGTAAAGTCTCCATCTCCTCTTTTTTCAGTTTCCTTTTTACCCAATGTACCCGGAAAGAAATTCACCACTGCGATACCGGCAATGGCTACAAAAAGGATCAGGCCGTTTGCAACAACAAAAGCTGCAGGTATGCGGCGTTGCGTTAACGCAGACCGTTGCTTTCCTGAAAAGTATGCTGCTGTAAGCAAAATCAGGGAAGCAAAGGCAGGTCCGGTCCAGTGAGGTAACAACTCCTTAAATAAAGAAACAGTACTTGCCAGTATGATCAATGGCAAGCCCACGAGCAAGAGCACACGCTTATGATGAGGCTTCACAAAAAGGTCACGATGCCAGATCGCCCTTGCTATTAAAAAGAAGACGACCGGATTGCAGTAAAATATTTGTCCGCCAACAAACGAAAGAAAGTCTTCAACATTCAATCCGCCTGACGCAACATCCACTCTTTTTCCATGATAGGTAAACGTGATAAAATCATGCTGCACATTCCACAACAATACAGGTGTAAAAAGCAGGATGCTGATGGCAGCAGCTGCATAAATGCTCCAGTGCTTTAGCCATTCCCGGTTGTACAGCAGCATATAGAGTCCAAACCCAAACCATAAAAAAACAGTGTGAATTTTACAGAGCATCCCGATGCCGGTAACCACACCAAACCAAAGCACATTCCTGGTAGTTTTTTTTGTAAAATATTTTGTTTCGGTGATATTGATCAGTAAGAGCAGGGCGCCGCTCCAGCAAACCATTTGAGGAGAATCTGGCAGGATGAATGTGCCTGCCACGATACTGCCATAGATGGTAGCCGTGTACAACAGTGCTGCTAAAAAACCGGTATAGCTATTGCGCAACTGTTCACCACATCGATACAGCATCCAGGTGGTAATGGCACTGCACCCGATAGCGCCGAGACGTATCGTAAATCCATTGTCAAAATACAGGTTGAAAGTACTGAGCCGAATGAGCCATCCAACCATGGGGGGATGATCAAAATAATTCCACTGAAGGGGATCCGCATATAGCCGGTAATACACTTCATCATTGCCCAGCTCAACTGTACCTGCCACCAGCATCCTGGTAACTGTAGCGGTAAGTATGAGCAACAAAGTATTACGACGGTAATTCAAATGATATGTATTGGAGTGTTAGTGATTAGTAAAATCATGCCAAAAAATTGCTGCAATAAAATCAATGGCTAAAAATAAAATTAAAATAGCGTAGTTATGATACCGGCCTGCCTCTTTTCCAAAACAACAACTTTTGTTCATCGATCCTGGTGCACCAATGTACACACAAAACAGCACCCAGTACACCAATGAATGAGCCTGCCAATACATCCTGTAAAAAATGCTGTGATAAATAGATCCGGCTAAAACCTACTGAAATGGCCAAAAACAGCCATATTATATGCAGCCAATTTTTTGCAGTAAAAAATACCAGCACAGTAGCCAGTGCAAAAGCGGTAACTGTATGGCCAGAAGGAAAACTGCTGTTGCCGCCGTGAATGATATCATCAATAAAAAAAGGCAAATGCACGGGATAAAAAAAGGCTTTGGGTCGTGGTGAATGAACGACCGGCTTGATCACCTGTGCCACTATGCCGGTAAGGCAATAAGCAACCAGCATTATAAAACCCAGCTTTCGCTTTTTATAAACAACAAACAGCAACAGGGAAAGCCCGACAGCAAAAAGACCATCTCCCAGGCTTGTATGCCACTGAAAATAGCTATCCAGCCAGGGAGTATGAAAGGTGTTCAATGCCATGAAACTGCCTGCCTTTCCTTTTTCAAGCAATAATACCAAACCTGCTGCGAGGAAAACAGCATAGGCTGTAAAAAAAAGTTTTCGTTGGTTGATTTGATCGATGATGGCATTCATGCGCCTGCAAAATAACGAAACTGTTGACACAATAGCCTGCCTGTTAAAATGAATGCAGGTGTCATGAGTTTATTTGCTCAATGCTGTTAGAAAAACACGGGCCTCATCAGATAAGCCGGTAGCTGTTTTTTTACCCTCCAGCATAAAAATAAATTGATTACAGTTGTCTTTATTCATCCTGAAGTCAATATCCTGGATCACCATATTGTTTTTAAAATAATGAACAGAGCCATCATACCCGCAGTTGTTCTTTACTTCTGCTGAAGTTGCAGTGATCAAAGCCGTTAGCTTTTCTATTGAGGCTTTGTCTCTTATTATTTTTACGGCTACAACAGTATCCATACTGCCATCTCCTTTAAAATAATTGATGGCTACACTGTCGCTGCTGACTAACTTTTCATGAAATTCCTTTGGCAAAGTTTTACAACCAGCAGTCAACAGCAAACAGGCAATCAATATTAAAACAGCAGCATTTCTCATGGCATAAACTTACGAAGTTCTGATTGAATACTAAACGGGCAGGCCATCAATCATCTTAAATTTATCTATGCGCCAAGGCTCATACAAAGCAAATAAACTGTTATTTATGTAGTTGCAACATATCCATAACTTTTTTAGAAATTTCCCTTACCTAAGGATACCTGGTCGCAGTTATTGCATTAATGTTAAGCAGGAGGCACTAAAAATTATTCCCTGAAAACTCTGTTAATAGCCTTGAAAGTTGGGGGGAAAAGCAAACCACCCGATAAGAGTAACGGGTGGTACAAGCATGAGATTACTATTTGCTTAAGGAACTTGTTTTAATTGCCTGATGAATACTGATTTGCTTTCCACCGGCAAGATATGGCTGCTCTATTATGGCCATATTAAGCAGCTGTTACCCTAATGTTACTAATCCCCATATTCATTTCCAAACCACCCTCACAGCCAATAAAAAGGCTGCTCAATATTTGAGCAGCCCATTCAATTAAAACTATACTAATTATTTAAAAGTGAATTTTGTCCATCCTTTAAACCAGTTGGCATTGGCCCCTGATGGAGCGATGCCGCCAATAAAATCAACCTTGGTAATAAATGGACGGGCTGTTAAAATTGGGTCGTCAAAATAAGTATTGGTCGCAGCAGGTATTACTACTGCTGAGTTTCCAAATGGAGCAAAGTCAAGCGATGTATAATCAAAAGGCCTGGTGTAAGTATTTTGTACTGCATTCGGCGTAATCACCTTGTTCTTTGTATTGGCTAAAAAAGCTGCTTCTATCGATGCCTGCGTTGCACCTGTTGGCGCAGTGGTACTTGCTGTATAACCAACCTGGTTCTTACAACTGATCAACAAAATTCCACTCAGCTGTAATGTTCCGTTGGTAATATTCAAGTCGGTTGGATTACCAAGACCAGCGTCAATCAAAATACCGGTTTTCCATCCAACAAAAGCAGAATTGAAAATAGACAGGGAAGAATTTCTTCTTATCTGTACTGCTGCTCCCAGGTAGTTACTGTTACCGATATTATCAGGTGTAGCCTGCGGACCAAAGGCACTTACATTGCAGAACACTGCTTTTGTTTGTGGAAGCAAGGCACTTCCAGATCCATCATTGTCACTTTCAAATGCTTCTGATTTGGATACATCAGCAATGGAAGAATCACGTACGATCAATCCAAACTGTACACTTCCGCTAAAGCCATTGTCTGTATCAAAATCATCATCCTGTGTTTTATAAGCGATCAGGTATTTACAATTAACCGTTCCGCCAAACCACTCAAAGGCATCATCTTTTGCGTAAGATACCTGGATGTGATCGATGGTTGTTCCGCTGCCCACGCAGGCCATTGTCAGTGCATTGATTTCCTGGTTAGGTAAAAATGCGTACCCGGCGTATTCAATACGAACATATTGTAAGGTGCCTGAGTTATCATCATTCACCGGTGCAGGTGCAATGGCATCGCCAGAACCTGCCAACCCATCACCGGCAGCGGTATTAAAACCACCTTCAGGAATATATAAACCCGGTTGTCCTCCGTTGGCAGAATTAATGGCTGCTTTACCCAACAATTCAATGCCACCCCAGTCGCCCGAAGTGGGTGTTGGTGAAGCAGATGTAAATATGATCGGCTTTTCCTGTGTACCGACAGCCATCAACTTAGCGCCACGTTTTACTATCAATGCGGCAGTGTTTGAACCGGCGTATGCTCCCTTAACAGTAGCACCGGCTTCAACAGTAAGTGTTACACCTGCATCAACATATACCAAACCAGATAAATAGTTGTCGTCAATTGCCAGCAGTGTGGTGTCTTTGGTTACATGTCCTGATAGTGTTACTGTTTTACCAACAGTACCACCACCGTTGCCCGGAACATTTACAATGATCGGCTCACCATCCATTTCAATTTTGCGGCAGGCTGAAATACTGATAGAAGTGATAGCAGCCATGTAAAAAAAATACTTTTTCATATTTATCTTTTTGTGTTGTACGTTTTTAAATTATAATGAATAGTTGAATGTGACACTGTAGTTGCTGCCAAATTTTCTGGTGAAGCGGTAGGCATCTTTCGCTTTTTGAAAGCTGTTGTTATCATCGCTGTTCTGGTAGAAATACTGGGTTCCGTTTAAAATATTTGAGATGCTAAAACGTATTTCCGCTTTGGTTTTCAATATCTTTTTACCTAATTGAAAATCAAGTACAGGTCTGGGAGCCTCCCATATATCGGGTACACCACTGATAGAAACGCCGGATTCTCCAACGAGGTAAATGCGCTTGCCTATCTGGTTAAATAAAAGCGTGGCATTTAATCCTGCTTTCTCCAGGTCATACATCAGCCCGATATTCAACAGGTAGTTTGATTGCCCCTGTAACGGCCTGTCGATCTTTCTTGCAGCATCCTTTACATTGCTGTAGATATAAGCAGCATTGGCCTGGATAGTGAAGTTTTTTAAACCACTGATCATATCCAGCCTTTTGCGGATCTCTGTTTCTATGCCGTACGCTTTTGCCTTGTCAGGATTTAAGTAAGTAAATATGGCACCACCCTGCTGCAGGTATTGCTCTATTGGCTTGTCAAAATATTTGTAGAATACACCCAGTGTAAATGCTTCACCGGAACGTGGATACAATTCATATCTTAAATCGAGATTGGAAACTTTTGTACGCTGCAGATCCGGGTTGCCCTGCACGGCAGAATTGAGTTCAAAATCATACAGTGTTAATGCAGCCAATTCTCTTTGCTCCGGGCGGATAACAGTTTGTGAACCTGACAAACGGATATTTGTTTTGGTATTTACTTTATAGGTTGCATTGATGCCTGGCAGGAAATCTCTTTGTTCGGTATGCTTGTGACGTGGATCCCATTTTTTTACAGAACCCAGTAACTGATCAAAATTCTCTACCCTTACACCCCATACTACTCTTAATTTATCAGAAAGCTGGTTGTCGAACTGAACAAAACCCGCATTTAAAATAGTATTGGCCAGGTACCTGAAATTTCTGTTATTGATGGAGTTAAAGGAAAACAAGTCGTCATTACCGTTACCATAGTTTTCAGCAGCAAATATCTTATCAATTGGCAACTGCCTCAATGCAGGATTATCAAAGCCAAAGTTCAAATAGCTGGCAAAAAGCTGTGCATCAAACAAACGGTCTTTTACCTGAAGCATGTAGCCACCTTTTACAGACTGTTTTTGTCCAAATAAATTATAAGAGTATGATACGTCTCCACCTGCTGTGTAGATGTAATCGTTGAGTGTTTGAAAAACACGGCTTCCACTTTCCTGTGCCAGTGAACTGCCTACCAAAAACTGGTAGGGTAACTGTGTGCCGGTGGGCCTGGTATATTGATAACGGCGCTGGTCAGGCGAATAGCCATCGAGTATATTGAACGAACCGTACCATTTGAATTTGATCTTGCTGCTTACATTGTGTTCTCCATTTAATTGGGTGGTAAAGAAGGTGTTTTCTTTAAACCCAAGCTCACCGCCCCGCACATCATCACCAGTATTATTGTTTAAACCACTGCGTTTGATCACATAGTTATTGGTATTTACGTTTACAATGGTTTTGCTGGTGATCTTATTGTTGGTATTTAATTGTACGGAAATACTTGCCAATCCACCCAGCGTAACTTCCTGTATGTATCGGTCATCATCATAACTAAATTGCTGATCAAAATTTCCATTCTCCAAAGTTTGAAGACGGTTTAAAATATCAACCAACCTGTTTGTTTTGCTGTAGTTTATCCCTAGTATGCCACCGATTTTTTTACCAAACAATGTACCCGTAAAACCACCGTTTGCCTGCAAAGAAATATTAGGCGTAACGCTCTTTGGAGAAGCGGCCCAGTTATTATTCATCTGCTTACCAATGGCATTTCTTTCTTCCTGTGTAGCAAGACTAAAAGCCGATTTAGTTGTATAACCACTGGGTAATCCCCTCGTGCCATCGTCGATGCCTAACCAATCTGTTTTGCCGCCCTTTGCTTTATAAAAATCATTGCCGATTGTTTGACTGTTGAAACCGGTACCAACCTGGATGGTGAAGAAATTTTTAGAAGGGATATCTTTTGTATTTACCTGTATCAAGCCTCCAGCCCATTCGCCGGGCAACTCTGGCACAAATGCTTTATTGATGATAATATTATCGATCATTGGTGCCGGTATAATATCAAAAGAAAATGTTTTGCGATCTGGCTCAGTGCTGGTTAGCAATACGCCATTCAGCATGGCCTGGTTGTAACGATCTGCCAAACCACGTATCACCAAAAATTTTCCATCAATCACACTGGCTCCTGGTGTACGTTTCAACACTTCACCCGTATTCCTATCGGGCGATCTCCTGATACTTTCAGCAGAAATCACTGATGCAACTGTATTGGTATTTTTCTGGAAACTGATCAGGGCATTCACCGTTTCCTTTTTAGCAGAACTTGAACGCACTACCACCTCATCACCGGTTTTTGATTTCGGATTCAATACAATATCAATATGAGCAATCCCATCTGCACCTGTCTCAACTTCAGCGATTTCTTTGCCTTCATAGTTTGTGGAACTTAATACGAGTGTGTATTTTTTTGCGGGTTCGGCATTTAATATAAAGCGACCTTCCAGATCCGTAGCAACCCCTTTTCCTGTCTCTTTCACCAAAACTGAAACACCCGAAACAGGGTATCCTGTTTTAGCATCGGTAATTTTGCCTTCAATCTTACCTTTTTGCGCAAATGAAGCAATTGAGAACAGGAGAAATATAATGGTAAACGGAAAGTATCTCATGCATTAAATTTTATGCAAAGAGAAGCCTTCAATGTTAAGCCAATGTGAATGAGAGATTACGGAAATGTTATCGCAATATTACCGCAATGTTAACAACCACTAAAACCTGAACTGCAATCGGCTGGTAAAAACATTGTCCGGTATATCTTTCGTGAAAGGGACAAGAAGGGTTGATTCATTTTTTACCATCGCATAACTGAGGCATAGCTTTACAAGCGGAGACAGTATGTAGTTATACCCAATAGTAAGTGTATTGTATTTTATATCGGCAGCGGAAAAGTTTGTATTGGGGGCACCTATTTCTCTATTATTCACTTTTGTATTAGGGTCGTACCAGTCGTATTTAATTACAAACTGGTGCTGTAGTGAAAACAGGTGTTGTAAAAAATAGAAATATGCACCATTGAAATTTCTTTTATAAAAACCCTCAGCGCCATTCAACAAAGCGGTAGGTGTTTCTGAACTGGCAGCGGTGCCGGTTTGAATACCCGTGATATATTCTGCCCTGATTTCTGTGAAACCTACTTTATTCCTGATCTTGAGCTGTACATCTGCTCCCATATAAGTTCTGGGAGAGTACATTCCTATGTTAGCAGCATTTGAATCAACCAGCACTACTTTAGAACCAGCATTTATACGGGTACTGTAAACATATTTTGTATTTTGAAAAAGGCCCCCGTACAGAAGAGATGCACCAGCCGTAAGCGTGACATTACTTACAGGATGGATCGGTTTTAAAGAAATGCGGCTGATAAAATCCTTTCGGTTATCAAAATCACCACTGGCTGTAATACCCTGACCATTAAAGAAACCAGCATCAATCTTTATGTTCTTAAGAAAGTGATGATCTTTTCTTACATCAAAAGAGATCATTGCGCCAAGATCCCGTTCGCTTTTCATCAGTATCTGGCTCATGCGGCCACGCTCAGGCGTTTCCCTGTCGGCGCTCGCCAAATTTACTTCATAACTAAAAGGACGGGCAAACATACCCACTGTAAAAGAGAATAATTTGAATTTGTTTTCAAAAATACGTCCCCATACATCCCTTACGGTGATGGCCCGTTCGTTTGCATCAAACTGAAAAACGATCTGCAGGCCTGGTTGGTTAGCATTGTTAATATGCAAATAGTCGATCCTGATCCTGCTTCTTCTCAACATAAAACGGTTGCTCACCCTGGCTCCAAAATCGCCGCCTTCGTAGCTTCTGGCACCATCCGCAGATGCTACCTGGAATTGAGGTTGTATGTAACCGCCAATGTGAAGGTGATCAAAATTTTTATAGATATTCAACAATCCCTTGCCTGCCTCTTTAGTAGTATCCAGCATATCCATCAAAAACTGGGCTTTGCCATGCAGGGCTGCACAACAAAAAAGCAACAGGCATAAAATTGATTTTCTCAAGCGTGGTAATTTCGATAGCAAAAGAACATTAAATTTTTGTGAACACCATGCACAATTGCAGAATCATTTTAAATGTGGGAATGCTCAAAAAGAAAAGGGCTGCCGTTCGGCAGCCCTTTATAAAAAATCAACTAAATATTAGTTCTTCACCGGTGCAGCAAT